>ULYQ01017397.1_pt1 | contig 15413 bp, 16 predicted proteins | sample 1962271 | NCBI WGS metagenome assembly ULYQ01 (sample SAMEA4835865, study PRJEB28245) | human gut metagenome | biome: gut microbiome; material: fecal sample | place: Denmark | collected 2008
GGTCGACAAGAACTTCGCTGCCGTTGACCGCGGTGGTGAGTACAAGCAGCTCACAGTTGATCCGGCATGGGCTAACCTCGCTGATGAGGAGGCTAAGGAAGACAACGCTCCCGCATTCGTTAAGGAGCTCGTTCGTCCTATCAACGGCCAGGCTGGTGACTTGCTGAAGGTTTCTGACTTCGTTAAGCACAACACCGTAGACGGTACATGGGAGAACGGCACTTCTGCATTCGAGAAGCGCGGTGTAGAGGCTTTCGTTCCGGTATGGAATGTTGAGAACTGTATCCAGTGTAACAAGTGTTCATTCGTTTGTCCTCACGCTGCCATCCGTCCGTTCGTTCTTACAGACGAGGAGCTCGCTGGCATCGAGGGTCTCGAGACTCAGGAGATCAAGGCTCCGGCTGCTCTGAAGGGCATGCACTTCCGCATTGAGACTTCTGTACTCGACTGTCTTGGCTGCGGCAACTGTGCCGACGTCTGCCCGGGCAAGAAGAACAAGGAGACTGGTGAGCTCGAGAAGGCTCTCAAGATGGTTCCGTTCAACGTAGACGCAGAGGATATGCAGAAGGAAGCACAGAACTGGGAGTACCTTGTTCACAATGTTGCTTCTAAGCAGGATCTCGTAGACATCAAGCAGAGCCCGAAGAACTCTCAGTTCGCTCAGCCTCTGTTCGAGTTCTCTGGCGCTTGCTCTGGTTGCGGTGAGACTCCGTACGTTAAGCTCATCTCTCAGCTCTTCGGTGACCGTCAGATGATTGCCAACGCTACTGGTTGCTCTTCTATCTACTCAGCTTCTATCCCGTCAACACCTTACACAAAGAACGCTAAGGGTCAGGGTCCTGCATTCGACAACTCATTGTTCGAGGACTTCTGCGAGTTCGGTCTTGGTATGGTACTCGGCAACAAGAAGATGAAGGAGCGCATCTGCCACCTCCTCGAAGAGGCTAAGGCTGACGAGCACGTTCCTGCAGAGTTCGTAGCTGCTGCTGACAAGTGGATGGCTAACATGAACGATTCAGAGGGTTCTAAGGAGGCTGCTGCCGAGCTTAAGCCGCTCATCGCCGCTGGTGCTGAGAAGGGTTGTCCGGTTTGCGCTGAATTGAAGACTCTCGACCACTACCTCGTAAAGCGCAGCCAGTGGATTATCGGTGGCGACGGTGCTTCTTACGATATCGGTTACGGCGGTCTCGACCACGTATTGGCTTCTGGTGAGGACGTTAACATCCTCGTTCTCGATACTGAGGTTTACTCTAACACTGGTGGTCAGTCGTCTAAGTCTACTCCGCTCGGCGCTATCGCTCAGTTTGCTGCTCAGGGCAAGCGTATCCGCAAGAAGGACCTCGGCTTGATGCAGACAACTTACGGCTACATCTACGTAGCTCAGATTGCTATGGGTGCTGACAATGCTCAGACATTGAAGGCTATCCGCGAGGCTGAGGCTTATCCAGGTCCGTCACTCATCATCGCTTACGCTCCGTGTATCAACCACGGCTTGAAGCGCAAGGGCGGTATGGGTCGTTCACAGAACGAGGAGAAGCTCGCTGTCGACTGCGGTTACTGGCACTTGTGGCGTTTCAACCCACAGTTGGCTGACGAGGGCAAGAACCCGTTCACACTCGACTCTAAGGCTCCGAAGTGGGATGACTTCCGCGACTTCCTCCTCGGTGAGGTTCGTTATCTGTCAGTACAGAAGGCATTCCCGAAGGAGGCCGACGAGCTCTTCACACAGGCAGAGAAGATGGCTAAGCTCCGCTACCAGACTTACGTTCGTAAGAGCCAGGAGGACTGGAGCGAGCAGATCTAAAAAAGACTGATTAATATTATATAAAAAAAGTGGCAACACAGGAGAGTCATGACCTCCAGTGTTGTCACTTTTTTTGTTTACGAAGTTGCCAGTCTCGCAAATTATGATTAGTTTTGCATTCTGCATTCAAGAAACTAACGATTTCATACAGATACAAATACAAAAAGATGATACAGGAATACCAGATACGAGTGTTGCCCGTTGTGGCTTCGAGCGAACAGAATATCCGACAGTTTGTGGCAGAGGATAAGGGTATTGATGCCCGTACGATTAATGCCGTGCGTGTGCTGAAGCGTAGTATTGACGCCCGCCAGCGCACTATTTTCATTAATCTTACGGTAAGAGTATATATCAACGAATTGCCGCAGGACGATGAATATGTAAGCACTGAATATGGCGACGTAAGCTCTAAGCCTACAGTAATAGTGGTGGGTGAGGGTCCTGGCGGATTGTTTGCCTCGCTTCGACTCATTGAGCTCGGATTGCGCCCTATCGTGTTGGAGCGTGGCAAGAATGTGCGCGACCGTAAGGTAGACTTGGCAAATATCAAGAAGATGCAGAAGGTAGACCCTGAGAGCAACTATTGCTTCGGCGAGGGTGGTGCAGGCGCCTATTCTGACGGCAAGCTATATACCCGTTCGAAGAAACGTGGAAACATTGAGAAAATTCTTAATGTATTTTGTCAGCATGGTGCGTCGACCTCAATTCTTGCCGACGCTCATCCGCACATTGGCACTGACAAGCTGCCAAAGGTGATTGAAAATATGCGCGAGACGATAATAAGATGTGGAGGCGAAGTGCACTTTCAGACCAAAATGACGCGTCTGATTATCGACGGTGACGCTGTTGTAGGTGTTGAGGCTGTAAATCTGCTGAATGGTGCAGAGGAGACTTATCGTGGTCCGGTGATACTTGCCACTGGTCATTCGGCACGCGACGTTTATCGCTATCTGGCTGAGGCTAAGGTGGAGATTGAAGCTAAGGGTATTGCTGTTGGCGTGCGTCTGGAGCATCCCTCGCATCTGATCGACCAGATACAGTATCACTCTAAGCAGGGTAGGGGCAAGTATCTGCCTGCGGCTGAATACAGCTTTGTGACGCAGGTGGCAGATCGCGGTGTTTATTCGTTCTGTATGTGTCCTGGCGGTTTTGTCATTCCGGCTGCTACCGATAAGGAACAGCTCGTGGTGAACGGTATGAGTCCGAGCAATCGTGGCACACAATGGAGCAATTCGGGTATGGTTGTTGAGACACGTCCGGAGGATGTGGAGGGCGACGAGAACGATCCGTTGCGCATGATGCACTTTCAAGAGCAGCTTGAGCGTGCATGCTGGCAGCAGGGCAATATGAAGCAGACGGCTCCGGCACAGCGTATGGCTGATTTTGTCAACGGCCGTCTTTCGTACGACTTGCCAAAGAGCAGCTATGCACCGGGACTGATATCGTCACCTTTGCACTTCTGGTTGCCACGTCAGGTGAGCAAGCGATTGCAGGAAGGATTCAAGAAGTTTGGCAAGATGAGCCACGGCTTCCTCACCAACGAGGCTGTGATGATAGCCACTGAGACACGTACATCGTCGCCGGTACGCATTGTGCGCGACCGTGAGACATTGCAGCATGTGCGCATACATGGAATGTTCCCGTGTGGCGAGGGAGCCGGATATGCAGGCGGCATCGTGTCGGCAGGTGTCGATGGCGAACGCTGTGCCGAGATGTGTGCCGCCTACATGGAGGTATAGATATAGGGCGAGTAGTTTTCTACTCGCCTATTTTTATGACGTATTCGCTCATGAACGAAGCTCCAGGCTGCAGATGGTTCATGAGATATTTGTCGCGGAACTGTCCTTTGTATTCGTAGTGGTCGTGAACGCCATACCACGGTTCGAGACAGATAAAGGGCGCATTCTTGCCGTAGGGTGTCCATATGCCTACACATGGAGTGTTGAACTTCACGGTAACTACCGGACGGGCATCCTGCGGGTCGAGTATCTCGATTGAGTGTAGCTGACAGTGGTCGATGACGATGGCGTCGTCCTTAAAGGTCTCTTCATTAAAGGGCAGCAGTCCGCCTTCGAGTGTTGGCAACGGATAGCGGTCGTCGGTGATGCAGCCGTCGTGATTGCCATAGATGCGGTCAATCTCGTCGGTGTTGTCGAAGCGCAGCACGCCCTTGATGGGTTCGCCTTCGCTGATGCCAGGCAGGTTGAAGGCTGGATGTGCGCCAATCTGGAAGTGCATCTCACGAGTGTCCGTATTGTGTACGTGCCAGATTACGTGTACCTCATTGTCAACCAACTTGTAGGTGACTGAAAGCATGAAGCGATAGGGATACTGGCGTAGCGTGTTCTCGGTCTCGTGCAGTACATATGTGACGCTGTGGTCGGTTTGGCGCAGAACCTTGAAGTTCATGTCGCGTGCAAATCCGTGACGTCCTAACTGATATGTTTCGCCCTCGGTGCGGTAGGTGCCTTTCCATAATCCGCATACTATAGGGAAGAGAATCGGTGAGCGTCTGCCCCAATACTTGTCGTCGCCCTGCCAAAGATATTCCTTGTCGTCGGCATCCTTTATACTCTGAAGTTCGGCACCAAGGTCGGACACTTCAACTGTCAAATATTCGTTTTGTAGCTTTTCCATTTGTTTGTATGGTTTTTAGTCTTCAAACTTCGTTATTTGGTTCTTTCTTCAAACATCTTCATGAGCCATTGTTTCTGTTCGGCAATGGTCAGATTGCTGTTGTCGAGCACCAGGGCATCGTCGGCTTGACGCAGTGGTGATGTGGCGCGGTGGGTGTCGATGTAGTCGCGCTCCTCTACATTCTTGAGGATGTCGTCGAAGTCGGCAGGCATTCCCTTTGCCTGAAGTTCCTTGTATCGGCGCATAGCACGTATCTCAGCTGTGGCTGTAACGAAAATCTTCAGCTCGGCATCGGGGAATACAACGGTTCCTATATCGCGTCCGTCCATAACGATGCCTTTCTCACGACCCATTGCCTGCTGTTGCTCCACCAGTTTGGCACGTACGAATGGCAATGCTGCTACGGGGCTTACATGCTGCGATACCTCAAGCGAGCGTATCTCATGCTCTACAACCTCGCCGTTGAGGCAAACTTCGGGGCGACTGGTTTCTGCATTCAGTTTGAACGAAATCTGTACCTGTGGCAGAAGCTGCTCCAGGCGTTCTGCATCGATGGTGTCGTTGCTGTCGAAGAGGTTGTTGCGCATTGCAAACAGTGTCACGGCACGATACATAGCGCCCGTGTCAACGTAGATGTAGCCCACTTCATGGGCAAGATCTTTTGCCATTGTGCTCTTTCCGCACGACGAGTATCCGTCAATGGCTATCACAATTTTCTTCATCTCAGTATATAGTTTTATATAATTTCCCTTTTACTTTTTTACCTTTTTACTTTTTTACCTTTCAAAGGTTGAATGCTGCATTCAACACTATCGACGAGCTTGACACGTGGTATTTGCCATATGCCAGGTTTATCTTGACGCGGCTTAGATTTAGTCCGGCACCGAACGATAGACCTGCACCGTGCGAACTCTTGCCGTCTGCCGATTCAATCTTCATATCATGAGCCCGACGGAAGTTGTAGCCGCCACCGATCCATATCGACTCCGATATGACGGCGTCGACACCGAGTACGAGGTGGTTGATAAAGTTGTAGTTCCAGTGATTGAGGTCGACAAGTGTTGCCGACAGTCGGAAAGGCATGTTTTCAAATTTCTTGCTTGCACCTACTTGTAGGTCGATAGGCATGCTCTCAAAGTCGTCATCATACGCCTTGAGTTGTCCACCAAGGTTGCGTGCCACGGCAGAAACCGACCATTCGGTATCGGGGTCGTAATAGTTGAGACCGAGGTCGACACCCATAGCCAGTGAGTTGTAATCGCCTATGTATGAAGTGATGAATCGGGCAGCAATGCCGCCAGCAATGCGACTGCCGAGCATATATGAGAAATGTCCGCTAACGGCAATGTCTTTAGCCGAAAATTCTCCCGTCTGTTGATTGTTGGCATCAGTCTGTCGCATCGTGCCGTAATTGATAAACTGTCCACTTACGGCCCACGAAATCTTTTCACCAATATTGCGATTGAATGATACGCTTGCTGCCATCGAGCCCGACATGTATGTCATGAAGTTGAATCCGATGGTCTTGTCGCTTACCGACGACAGAAGGGCTGGATTATGGAATGTCAGCGAAGCGTCGTCTTCGATAAGTGTAGTGTTGTCGCCACCCAGCGCCGCAGCGTGCGCGCTTACCGGAAGACGCAGAAAATTATATAGAGTCTGGCTTTCCTGGGCGCACATTGTGGCGATGCTGGCGAATGTAAGTATATAAAATGCGGTTAAAAATCTTTTCATCGTTTATATAATATGGTGCAAAGTTAATAAATAAACGATAAACGCCACATTTTATTGTCTCGTTTTATTATCTCATTTTATGATTTCCTTGGCACGCTCAAGTGCCAGATTGATGTGGCTACAGATGTTGTCCTCACCGATAAGGTCGTAGAACTTGGCCTTTTCGAGCTGGCTGTGTACCTTAGGACTTACTCCCGACAGTACAATCTGTATGCCCTCATTCTTACTCATAAGGCAGAGGTTGGTAAGGTTATGAATACCTGTTGAGTCGACAAATGGTACTTTGCGCATACGGATGATACGTACCTTAGGACGGTCGCCGAAGGTGGCCATAATCTCCTCAAACTTGTTGCCCGCACCGAAGAAGTAAGGACCGTTGATTTCGTATACCTCAACGCCCTGCGGGATTGTAAGGTGTTCAAGATTACCCTTGACGATGTCCGACTCCTCGTTGATTTCGTCCATGATAACCTTCACGTCGGTAGTCTCCGACATACGCTTCATGAAGAGCAGACAGGCGATGATAAGTCCCACCTCAATAGCCACGGTAAGGTCGAAGATGATGGTGAGGAAGAATGTGATGAGCAGCACGGTGACGTCACTCTTAGGGTTCTTCATCAGTGCTACGAACGAGCGCCATCCACACATTCCATATGACACGATGACGAGTACACCGGCAAGACAAGCCATCGGGATGTACTTGGCAAGTGGCATGAGGAAGAGGAATATGAGCAGCAACACTACAGCATGGATAATGCCTGCGATAGGTGTACGGCCACCGTTGTTGATGTTGGTCATTGTACGGGCAATGGCTCCAGTGGCAGGAATACCGCCGAAGAGAGGCGAGGCAAGGTTTGCCACACCCTGAGCTATAAGCTCTGTATTAGAGTTGTGGTGGTCGCCAATTACACCGTCGGCTACTGTGGCTGAAAGTAACGACTCGATGGCGCCAAGCACTGCAATGGTGAGTGCAGGTGCAACAAGACTCTTAATTGTCTCCCATGTCATTGCAGGTACCTGCATTTCGGGAATAGCATTGCTCACGCTGAAGCGGTCGCCGATGGTCTCGATTGAGGTAACGCCAAAGTAGGTCTTAAGTATCAAGGCTGCAATGGTCATGATGATGATGGCAACGAGCGAACCTGGTATCTTTTTGCTGAACTTAGGAGTGATGGCAATGATTATAACGCTCACGATACCCACGAGTGAGCACCACAGGTCGGCTGTAGAGAAATGCGATATGTAGCAGCCCCATTTCTCGATGAAGTCGGACGGTACAGAGTCGATGGTCAGTCCGAAGAGGTCCTTTATCTGTGTGGTGAAGATGGTAACGGCAATACCGCTGGTGAATCCTACAACAATAGGGTAGGGGATGTACTTGATGATAGTGCCGAGTTTCAGCACGCCAAACATAATAAGGAATACGCCTGCCATGAGTGTGGCTATGGTGAGACCCTCAAGGCCGTACTTCTGTATGATGCCGTATATGATGATGATGAAAGCACCCGTAGGACCTCCAATCTGTACTTTGCTGCCACCGAGCAGCGAGATAATGAATCCGGCTACTATAGCCGTGATGATGCCTTTTTCAGGCGTTACGCCCGAGGCGATACCAAATGCAATGGCAAGCGGCAGGGCCACAATGCCCACAATGATACCCGCCATGAGGTCGCTCATGAACGTCTTGCGGTTGTACGACTTAAGTGTCGTAAACAGTTGGGGTTTGAAATCGAATGTCTTCATCCTCAAATTTTTAGTGTTGAAATGAATTGAATATAAAACAATAGTTTCCTGTAAACGACTGCAAAATTAAGCATTTTTTAGAAGATGACAAAATCGTAACCAAGCAAAAAGGGGAAAAGCGGTTGGTATAAATAATAATTTATGATGTTTCGTTACTTTTTGTGCCAGACATTGTGTAACTTTGCAAAACAGAGGCTTCACCCTGGCCCTGTAATAAATATAAAACAATAATAGATTATTAAGGAGTGGAAGAGAAAAAGTCACGGCGTGCCGATTTGGATAGATGGCGTCCTCTGTTTTTCATAGTGGGACTCGTATTGCCTCTGTTGCTGTTTCTTGCCGCACTGGAATACAGAACTTTGGCAGAGCCGGAAATTGACGTGTCAAGTCTTTTGGACAAACTCTCGAAAGAGAAGGAGTATATACCCGTGCCCAATCGCACTGATAAGGTGGCGGCTGTCGACGCTAAGCCGAAGAAGGTTGATACGCAGAAGCTGGAAGTGGTAGAGCATAAGACAGAGATGGAGAAACTCAATGATATAACCCAAAAGCGCATTGAGGGAGAGGACGGTGGTGAGGATGCTGCTACAGAAAAGGCTGATGGCGACGATAAAACCCCACCGCAGCCTGTTGCCGTAGACTTGGGCGACAATCCGCTCAACTTCCGTATTGTCGAGCAGTTGCCCGAATTTCCTGGTGGAATGTCGGCATTTGTAAAATGGCTCACCGACAACCTGAAGTATCCATATGTGGCACAAAACCAGAAAATAAAAGGGCGTGTTGTCATAACGTTCATAGTAAATAGCGACGGCACAACAAGCGATTTGAAGATTTCAGAGTCGGCCCATCCACTTCTCGACCGTGAAGCCATGCGCGTAATGCGTAAGATGCCACGCTGGAAGCCAGGCATAGCCAACAATCGCCCGTGCCGCACTATGATGGCAATTCCTGTTGAATTCGCATTATAATCATTATTGTATAATAATAGACGTTAATAATTGAACAAAAGATACATTAAAAAGATATTATGAAGACTGCCTATGAAATATTGAAGCAAGTGAATGATTTTCTTGATAATCTTGCTTACGATCGCAAACCTGAGTCGCTTTACGATCCGATACGTTATGTTCTCTCTATGGGAGGCAAGCGCATTCGTCCAGTACTGATGCTTCTGGGCTACAATATGTTCAAGGACAATCCTGAAAGCATACTGATGCCGGCATGTGCCCTTGAAACCTATCATAACTATACATTGCTGCATGACGACTTGATGGACAATGCTTCGATACGTCGTGGCCATCAGACCGTACATTGCAAGTGGGACGCAAACACAGCAATCCTGTCTGGCGACTCAATGCTTGTACTGGCTTATCAGCGTATGGCACAATGCGATAAGGCTTATCTTGCGCAAGTGCTCGATATTTTTACTGAGACAGCATTGCAGATAGGCGAGGGTCAGCAGTATGATATGGACTTCGAACATCGCAATGATGTGGCAGAAGATGAATATATTGAGATGATTCGCCTCAAGACAAGTGTGTTGCTTGCGTGTGCACTGAAGATAGGTGCTGTGTTGGCTGGCGCATCTGACGAGGATGCCGAGAACCTTTATAAGTTCGGCGAGCGAATCGGTCTTGCTTTCCAGTTGCAGGACGACTATCTTGATGTATATGGCGACCCGAAGGTGTTTGGCAAGGCTATTGGTGGCGATATCACATCAAACAAGAAGACCTATATGCTCATCAACGCCTTTAATCGTGCCAATGCTGAGCAGCGTGCCGAACTGGAACGTTGGGTAAATGCAGAGACTTTTGATCGTGAGGAAAAGATTGCAGCTGTGACAAGACTGTACAATGAGATTGGTATAGACCGATTGGCACAGGATAAGATTGCACAATACTTCGATGAGAGCCGTAAGTATCTTGAAGCAGTGAGTGTATCGGATGAGCGCAAGGTAGAACTGGCAGCCTATGCACAGCGTATGATGAAGCGTAAGTATTAATTGTTTATGTTTCATCCAATCAATCAAATTAATCATTACTCATTTTAATCATTAATCATTAAAAAGTGCCCTACCGTAGATTTCCTAAGACAGACACTGCCCGCCTACGTTCGCTTGGAGTGCTGCTTGACAATAATGACGTTTATGCTGCCAAAAGCAGATTTATCAGCATGGATGTTATTACTCAAGCAAAGAAACTGCACGACCAATTGAAGACGCTGAGCAGCCAGTTCCTGTTGTGTTATGAGGCTCAGATGCGCAACTATAAGCGCGTAGCCAAACCCCAGAAGTACATGATGATGTATCTGCAGCACTTTGTACGTGTGCTGCTTATGGGCGTGGAGCGTGGTGAAATAAAAAGTTCGGCACTGAGCGAATATTATGCCATTGAAAATGCCGACGAGACATTACGTTTGTTGCATAATGTAGAGGATGCCAACCGTATCGCCCCAATGGTGATAAAAGGCGAGAAGAAGCGCATTGCAGCTGGAGGCCGTCCTATATATAATCCTACCATTGGTATGGTGGCAACGCATTATGACATATTTGCCGAAATTTACAAACAGCAGCGTATACTTAACGACAAGGCCGACCGTGCGCTTACCGAACTGAAGGCTTTGCGTGCGCAGACAGATGCGCTGATCGTTGACATTTGGAATACTGTCGAAGCTCGCTTTGCAGAGTTGCCGCCTGAGACACGCTATGATGAGTGTCGTAAATATGGCTTGATATATTATTATCGTAAAGGAGAAAACAAAATATGAATTTCATAGACACACACACGCATCTTGATGGCGAGGAGTTTGCTGCCGACCTGCATGAGGTTGTCGATAGAGCTCGTGAGGCTGGGGTGAGCAAGGTGTTTGTGCCGGCTATCGACCTTAAGTCGGTCGATACGGTGGTAGAAACCTGCAATCGCTTTCCCGGCTATGCCTATCCGATGATTGGTTTGCATCCCGAAGAAGTAAAGGCTGATTGGAGCAGTGTGCTTGATGAGATGTACAAGCGTCTGAAGCCCGGTCATCCTTTTATAGCTGTAGGCGAGGTGGGAATAGATTATTATTGGTCGCGCGAGTTTGAGAAAGAGCAACTTAGGGCTTTTGAGCGTCAGGTGGAGTGGTCGATAGAGACACGTCTGCCGCTTATGATTCATTGTCGTAAGGGACAGAACGAGATGGTAAGCATGCTGCGACGTTATGCTGATGAGTTGCCGGGTGGCGTTTTCCATTGCTTTACAGGCAATGAGCACGAGGCTGAGGAGTTGTTACAGTTTGAACGATTTGTCCTTGGCATCGGTGGTGTGTTGACTTTCAGGAAGAGTCACCTGCCCGAAGTGTTGCCAAGTGTGGTGCCACTCAATCGTATTGTTCTCGAAACCGACTCGCCATACATGGCGCCCGTGCCAATGCGAGGCAAGCGCAACGAGAGTGCGTATGTAGCTTATGTATTGCAGAAACTTGCAGTGTGCTACGGTGTTGACCCACAATGTGTGGCTGATACTACAAACGCTACAGTTAAGAGAATTTTTGGTATATAAAAAAGGTTCGGCTTTGTGAAGCTGAACCTTTTTCGTAATTATTCTTTTATTTCTTAAGAAAACAGTATTGGCTTATTACGGCTCCATTGTCGTCCGCAAGGAATTTTACCAATCCAGTCTTGTTGTTATTTGCTTCCACATTGGCGTTGGTTAAATTCACGTTGTCTATAACTTTCTGTCCGTTTACAGATACAGTGATGTTGTTGGCTGTAACGTTGATATTGGTGGTACACCAATTGTTGTTGCTTGTGAACTTATTCCATTTGTCGCTTTTGTATAGGCGTACTCCATGGAGACGATTGAATACGAGCATTGGTACTGAGTGTAGGTTTAGTATCAAATCACCGTCAGTAAGCCAGTCGAATGTGAGGTCAAAGTCGGCAAGTTCATCGTGGATAATCCAAAAACCGCGTTTTCCCATGTGGGTTTCTTCTGTGTGGTTCTGATTGTAGCCACCTTCGGCTTGCCAGTTGTTGATGGCAGTAAGAATTTGGTCAATGTGTTTGTTGACTCCTTCTTCATCATAGTGGCGGATAAACGACTGCTTTGCCGAATTGAGCAGAGTGTGGACATATTTGCCAGCGTTGGCTTCGGGATGTGAACTTATTATTTCTGTTAAGGCGATAGCCAGAGCATCAGATAAGTTAGCGTCGCAGTAGTACTTGCGTATATAAGCCAGAGCTTGAATGCAGTGGGTGTTGCCCATTTCCAAGATAATCTTGCTACGTAGATTGTCATTGGATGTCAGTGCATCGGCATCGCGAAGAATAAGATATCGTTCCTCTGGTGTCAGTGTAGCGTGTTCGGCATTTATCAGTATTCGTGCCAAAATAGCATCGCGCTCAGCCGAAGATTTTTGTTTTGCCAAATTTGTCAACAAGTGTACAGCCTTTTCGGGGGCGTTGTTTGTAATAATGTTATCTGCCTCGTCCTGTGGCTGCTTGCTCATTTCGGTTATTTTGCTATTTAGACTTGTCGGCCAAAATGGAATGACTGCTGGCTGTGGTTTTTCTATAGCAGTTTTTTGTGCTTTGTTGATGGTATTAGTTTGTGCATAAAGTGCAATATCACAGCATATTGCAATAAGTAGAATCGTAATGCGTCTCATTTTTAATTATTGTTCTTATTATTTTTTGACTTGCAAAGGTACGCATAAAAACACAGAAGACCTAATGTCGTGTTGTTTTATGAAAATAAAAACATAAAATTTTGTTACTTTCGTTGCTGTTGTCTGATTTTATATGTAATTTTACACTATGTATCAGAAATTCATAATAAACCAAGATGGAGTGTTGAAGTTTGGTAATGTCTATCTGCATCGCGATCTGCTCGGCAGGGGCGAACGCTGCCCTTTTGGAGGTGGCTTGTGGAAGATTGACAACAGCCGTGGAGCCATAATGCTGTATGGACGTTCGTTTGACTTTGGACGGCCTGACTTCGACTTTCTGAAACGTGTGGACTGGAGCTTTCTCGGAGGCAAGGAGCATCCTTTGCTTTTCCTTCCACATTGGCCTGACGAGAGTATTGTAGAGCCGGTGCTGGTTAATGTCACCTATTAATAAATGTATGAAAAATAAACCAACAACGAAATGAGCAATATTAAATACGACAACCCTGTAGAACAGAAATTTCACGACGACCTTTATGGCTACTTGCGTACACTTGACTTGGTAGACGAGCGTATGCCAGAAGCTCCGGATCTTGACGACCTGTGGTTTAAGATAGGCCAGAGCTATATGGCTGACGGCATACGCGAGTACAATACAGGCTACCCGTCAGTTGCTTTGGGATGGATGATGTTCATAGGTATGGCTGTAGCCAAGTATTGGGATGTGGAATGGGAAGTGTACGGCAAGGTGCCCGATTTGTATGTTTATCTGCGCGACCGTATCGACTTCGACCATATGGACGACTACATTCTCGACAAAGTGCTTTGTCTTGATGCCGACAGTCGCAAGAAGATGAACGATGCTGTGGCTGAGAGCGCTTCGCGTACATACAATATGATGTCGCACATGTGTCTCGAGCCTGGCACAGCTGCTGCCATGCGTGCTTTTACTGCTGCTCTGCACCAGATGTATGTAATGGGTGTAGCTGTAGAATTGAAGGCTCTGGGCTACCACATGACAAAGCTGTAAGGCTTAAAATAAATAAAACAACCCTTAAAACCTATTTGATTATGTTAGAATATCTGTTACAACACCTATGGGCCATTTGGACATTAGTGGCAATGTTGTGTCTTATAATGGAGATGTCATCGGGCGATTTCTACATCACTTGTTTCGGCATTGGAGCAATTGTTGCTCTTATTGTGTCGCTGTTTGCTGCACCATTTTGGTTGCAGGTAGTGGTGTTCGCGGTGTTCAGCGTGCTTTCTATCTTCTATCTTCGACCGAGTCTGGTGGCTCTGCTCAATCATGATGCCGACCGTCGTGTGAGTAATGCCGATGCCATCATTGGTCGTACAGGTGAGGTGACAGAGGCTATTAAGGCTGGCGGCTATGGACGCGTGAAACTTGACGGCGACGACTGGAAGGCTCAGTCGGACTGTGCTGCCGACCTCGAAATAGGTACTAAGGTGCGCATCGTGGGACGTGAGAGCATCATCATAAAGGTGGTTCCCGAAATTTAAACACTAATCATTAACAATTAAAACATTAGTACAATGGAAATCATGACAATCATTCTTATTGCACTTGTAGTGCTTGCAGTCATTTTCGTGAAGATGGCTGTTGTTATCATCCCTCAGAGCGAGACAAAGATTGTTGAGCGTCTTGGTAAGTATTACGCCACGCTCAGCCCAGGTATAAATATCATCATACCGTTCATCGACCGTGCCAAGACCATTGTCACCATGTATCGTGGACGCTATGCTTACTCTACTACTATCGACCTGCGCGAACAGGTATACGACTTCGACAAGCAGAATGTTATCACTAAGGATAATATCCAGATGCAGATTAACGCCCTGCTTTATTTCCAGATTGTCGACCCGTTCAAGGCTGTTTACGAAATCAACAATCTGCCTAACGCTATCGAGAAACTCACACAGACCACTCTGCGTAACATTATAGGTGAGATGGAGCTTGACCAGACCCTTACATCGCGCGACACTATCAATACCAAACTTCGTGCTGTGCTCGACGATGCTACCAACAAGTGGGGTATCAAGGTGAACCGTGTAGAGTTGCAGGATATCATTCCGCCGTCAAGCGTACTTCAGGCAATGGAGAAGCAGATGCAAGCCGAGCGAAACAAGCGTGCTACTATCCTCACATCCGAAGGACAGAAGCAGGCGGAGATCCTCAAGTCGGAGGGTGAGAAAACTTCTACCATCAACCGTGCTGAAGCTGCCAAGCAGCAGGAAATTCTTCGTGCCGAGGGTCAGGCTCAGGCTCGTATTCGCAAGGCAGAGGCTGAGGCTGTTGCCATTGAGAAGATAACAGAGGCTGTAGGCAAGAGCACCAATCCTGCCAACTATCTGCTTGCACAGAAGTATATCCAGATGATGCAGCAGCTTGCCGAGGGCGACAAGACAAAGACGGTCTTCCTGCCGTTTGAGGCAACAAATATGCTGGGCAGCTTGGGAGGAATAAAGGAGCTATTTAAGGAGGAGAAGTAAAAGCCCCACCCATGGCCCCCTCCCCCATAGGGAGGGGAGCTAACACCTTATTATTATATATTGGTCCACTTATAACTTGTAACCTCCAAATTACTCGCCCAATATATTGGATAATTCCATTTTTGAATGGTCGTTCGTAGGTACTTAAAAAGTTTAATTTATAATAGTGTTGCGGGATTAAGAACATAATGAAAAGACTTAAATCATATATACTATTTATATTGTTGCTGTTGGTAACTGTTCTTCCGGCACAAGGGCATATTTCCAGAAATATGTTCATGATTTCCAACCTCAATACAGATAATGGACTGTCCAGTTCTCGTGTCTATTCTAT
>ULYQ01041389.1_pt1 | contig 15376 bp, 11 predicted proteins | sample 1962271 | NCBI WGS metagenome assembly ULYQ01 (sample SAMEA4835865, study PRJEB28245) | human gut metagenome | biome: gut microbiome; material: fecal sample | place: Denmark | collected 2008
GGGATGCCGAAGCGCTCAAGATGCACCTGATGGCAGATGCCGTTGCCGGGGCGTGAAAAAAGCAGTCCTCTCTTTTTCGCGGCGCTCCTTATGAATCTGTGGTCGTCCGCGTTTTCAAAGCCGGTCTGCAAAGTGTTGTGGTCAATGTATGCGACCGAAAGCTCGGTCTTTACTCTCTCGACTCCCATAGCCTCGAATTCAAGGTATGCCATGGTGCCTGTGGCGTCCTGAGTGAGAGTCTGATCGATCCTCAGACCGATCTCGCTGCCAACGGTCATGTCGCCGCTGAGCAGGTGGCTTTTTATAAGCTTTTGTGCAATAGTGCTGCCCACTTGTATCCCTCCGTATAAAAATAAAATTACCTTTAAATTTTATTGCAATCCGCGGATTTTGTCAAGGTGCGCCGCGCCAAATATATACCTGTATATATTACATTTTATAGGGGAAATTGATATATGACGATTTTTTATGTTGCCCGAAAGCTTTCTGCGTGGTATAATAAAATGTAATCTGCCGCAGTGCGCTGTGCTATGGCTGAATTATCAAAAGTTATTCGGGCATACTGTTTGTCGGGAGTGAATTCGATGAACAGAAAAAAGCACGAAGAACAAAAAGACGGCATATTGGAGCCCATCGCGCCGACCCCGAGCGTCAGCGAGGAGGACGGAGATTCGTCCGACAGCACGGACAGGGAGCTTCGACAGATAGTCGAAACAGGTTCGATAACCGTTGACAAGCGCGGGCATTATATCCACTGCCTGACTGTTATCGGTCAGATAGAGGGTCACTATGTCCTGCCGGCGCAGAACAAAACTACAAAATACGAGCATGTCATTCCGCAGCTTGTCGCGATAGAAGAGAGCCGCGATATTGAAGGTTTGCTCATAATTCTCAACACCGTCGGCGGCGATATCGAAGCCGGACTCGCGATAGCGGAGCTTATAGCCGGAATGAAAACGCCGACCGTGTCCCTCGTCCTCGGCGGCGGACATTCGATAGGCGTGCCGCTCGCGGCTTCGAGCGCGTATTCGTTTATCGCACCGAGCGCCACCATGACTGTCCACCCGGTCAGAATGACGGGACTTGTCCTGGGCGTGCCGCAGACTATGTCCTATTTTGAGCAGATGCAGGAGCGTATAGTCAGATTCGTCGCCGATAATTCGCGCATCTCCGCCGACCGCTTCCGTTCTCTTATGCTCGCAACCGGTCAGCTTGTCATGGATGTCGGCACCGTGCTCGACGGCGAGGCGGCGGTCAAAGAGGGGCTTATAGATTCTCTCGGCTCTCTCTCCGATGCCCTCGATAAGCTCTGCGATATGATCGAGGAGCAGAGTGAAAAGAAAGGGGAGAACGGGTGATGCTCTACACAGTTGTTTCTCCCGCCGAGATTTTTATGCAGCCGCCCGCGGATATCTGCGAGCATCAGACTCCGTTTGGCTGCGTGATGTGTTCAAGGACAGAAAAAGGCGAGGTCGTTGAAAGACTTGTGACGACCGATCCGTTTGAATATCTGAAACCGTGTTATTCACCCGGCACTTTATATTCCGCCGGAAAAATGGAAAAGGGGTAATATAATCATGGAAATACTCAAGGCAATATTGCTCGGCTTTCTGCAGGGCGTGACCGAATTCCTGCCCATCTCATCGAGCGGGCATCTCTCGGTCTTTCAGCACTTCTTCGGCAATGTCGGCGGCACAAGCTCGCTTCTGTTCACGGTGCTGTTACATATGGGCACTCTGATAGCCGTGTTCGTCGTTTATTACAAGACCATATGGGGTCTCATCGTTGAATTTTTCAGCACTATAAAAGATATCTTCACCGGCAAGTTCAAGTGGAGCGAGATGAACGAGAACAGGCGTATGCTCTTCATGTTCGTTATCTCCTGCGTGCCTCTGCTGTTCCTGCTCATTCCCGTCGGCGGCGACAGACGCATCATGGATGTTCTCGGCGGTCTTGCCGATGACAATGATATATTGGTCGAGGGAGTCTGCTTCCTCTTCACCGCAGCTCTCCTGCTCGTCGGCTCATGGCGCGCAAAGAAGGTCAAAGCTCGTCCCCAGATAGGCGCGAAATCCGCGCTTGCCGTCGGCGTGGCTCAGGCTTTCGCCGCCGGATTCCCCGGCATCTCGCGCTCCGGCTCGACCATCTCGACCGGTATGATTTGCGGCGTTTCAAAAGAGTATATGGTTCGCTATTCGTTTATCCTCGGCATACCGGCTATCCTTGCCGCCAATGTCATGGAGATAAAGGATGCCGTAGCCCTCGGCGAGCAGATAGATATCCTGCCCGTTATTATAGGCGTTGTCACCGCCGCCGTCGTCGGCTTTGCCGCGATAAAGGCTCTCGAGTGGCTCGTCAAAATCGATAAGTTCAAAATTTTCGGTTACTACTGCCTTGTCCTCGGCGTTGTTGTTATCATCGCCGGCATAGTTGAAAAGGTCAGATAAGTTCGTTCAAATTTCTAAGGAGGGCCTTAATGGCTGCGAAAAAGACTGCGGCAAAGTCAACGGCCGCTAAGAAGAAAAAAACAACAACTACAACGCCCAAAAAAGCCCCGGCTTCAAAGCCTGCGGCTGCAAAAGAGCCTGTCGAGCAGACTCCCGAGCAGCAGTCCTCGCGCCGCCAGAAAGCGGCTATCGCGCTCATGGCTGTCGCGGCTCTGCTCATAGCCATGGCGTTTATCGAGGGCGAGAGCGCGTGGCGCGCCGTGCATAATTTTATGTTCGGCGTGTTCGGCACGTGTACATATATCTGGCCCGTCATGCTCATTTATGTCTCGGTCATGCTCGCCATGAACAAGACGTTCGGCTCGATATCGTCGAATCTTATCGGCGTCGGGATATCAATATTGCTGCTGTGCTCGGCGATACATATTTTCTCGAACCCGTCGGAATACTTTTCGCTCATGACCCTCGGCGATCAGATAAAGACCGCGTGGAGGGATTATGACACATTCCCGAGTGCAGGCGCGCTCGGTGCGCTCGTCGGCGGACTGCTTGCCAAAATGGCAGGCAAGGTCGGCGCGGCGATAATAAATATTATCCTGCTGATAGTCAGCATAATGTTCCTCACAGGACTCACTCTGTCCCGCCTCGGTACATCTATCGCCAAGCCCATAAAGCGCATGAGCGAGGATACCAACGAACGCCTTGAGCGCGGAGCTCAGCGCGTCAGAGATGAGCAGGAGAGAGCGCCGTCGAGAGACAAGCGCAGGGAGAAAAAAGCGGAGGAGCCCTATGTCAGCCCCCGTCCGTTCCCCGTGCCGCCTCTGCCGACTGATACGCCTGCAGCAACTGCAAAGAGCCGCAAAAAATCCGCCGCCGATGAAGGCCCCGAGCCCACCGTGTTCCCGCGCAAGCCGGTTCAGACCGATGTCGGCATCGATGATATAGTCAACCGAGGCAACGCCGCATCGGCGACCGCGAAGATAGCCGAGGGCGTGTCAAAGGCCGCCGCCGTTGTGGACGGCAGACCCGCCTGCGTGCCGCCTCTGCCGACCGAGAGCGCGAAAGATGAGCTCGAAATGCTCGATATAAGCAAGAAGCCCGCCGAGCCCGAAAAGCCGAAGAAGAAAGAGCCGGAGCTCCCGCCCGTCAAAGAGCCTGATCCCGTGCCCGATGTGCTGGAGGAGGACGAGAAAGAGCCTGTTATCGAGAGTCAGCCGACTTATCGCAAGCCGCCGATAACCTGCCTCAAAGAGCCCATCCATGACGGCAACGACAACTTCTCCGATGAGCTCAAATCCAACGCGCAGAAGCTGCTCGACACGCTCGAAAGCTTCAATGTCCACGCAAAGATAACTGAGATAAGCCGCGGTCCGTCCGTCACAAGATACGAGCTTCAGCCGGACGCGGGCGTCAGAATAAATAAGATAACAAACCTTGCGGATGATATCGCACTGCGCCTTGCCGCGTCGGGAATAAGAATCGAAGCGCCCATTCCGAACAAGGCTGCGATAGGCATCGAGGTGCCCAACAAGCTGCGCTCGATGGTCTATATGCGCGAGATAATCGAAACTCCGCAGTTCAAGAACGCCCAGAGCAAGCTCAATGTTGTCCTCGGCAAGGATATCGCGGGCAACGCCGTCTGCGCAGACCTTGCGAAGATGCCGCATCTGCTCATAGCGGGTACTACGGGTTCCGGTAAATCCGTGTGCCTGAACACAATGATAGTCAGCATTCTCTATAACGCGACCCCCGACGAAGTGAAGCTTCTTATGATCGACCCCAAGCAGGTCGAGTTCACGGTCTATAACGGCATCGCGCATCTTGCCGTGCCCGTCGTGTCCGATCCGCGCAAGGCTTCGGGCGCTCTCACATGGGCGGTCAACGAGATGGAGAACAGATATAAGATACTCTCCGAGAAGAATGTCCGCGATATAAGAGGATATAACAAATTAGCCGAGCGCGACAAGTCACTGCGCCCGATGCATCAGATAGTCATTTTCATCGATGAGCTTGCCGATCTTATGATGGTCGCGCCGAATGAAGTCGAGGATGCGATATGCCGCCTCGCTCAGAAAGCGCGTGCCGCAGGTATGCACCTTGTCATAGCGACTCAGCGCCCCTCCGTCGATGTTATCACAGGTATTATCAAAGCGAATATCCCCAGCAGAATTGCGCTCTCTGTTTCTTCGTCGGTCGATTCGAGAACGATACTCGATATGTCCGGCGCGGAGAAGCTTATCGGCAACGGCGATATGCTCTTCAGCCCCATCGGCGCAAACAAGCCGACCCGTATCCAGGGCTGCTTCATCTCCGACGAAGAGGTCGAGAATGTTGCCGACTTCATCAAGCATAATGCCGAGGCGGAGTACGATGAGGGCATTATGGACGAGATAAACAGGCAGGCGGCGATAGCGGGTTCTGCTAAGAAGAACAGTGCCGCAGGCGGCGATGACGGCGAAGAGCCGGGCGATGAGATGTTCCCGAACGCCGTCGAGGTCGTGCTCGATGCCAAAATGGCTTCAACAACTCTTCTCCAGCGCAAATTGAAGCTCGGTTATGCCCGCGCCGCAAGGCTCATGGATGAACTCGAGAGCAAGGGCATCATCGGACCGTTTGAGGGCAGCAAGCCCCGCCAGGTGCTTATAACCAAACAGCAGTGGATGGAAAAATGCGCCCTGTCGGATGCTCCCGCAGACGACGAGACCTGATCGGAGGAAATATGGCAAATCAGAGAAAAAGCGGTTCCGCCGCACAGAACAAGCGCACGAAGATAATCGTCACCGCAGTCGTGATAGCCGTCGCGCTGCTGATAACCTTCGCGCCCTATATGAATCTCCCGTTCGATATCCCCACATGGGGCGAGCTGCTCTCGGGCGATGAGCAGACGATACAGAGCGGCGACGCACTCAACCAGCCGTTCACCGTCCATGTCATAGATGTCGGTCAGGGCGACAGCATCTTAGTCAAGAGCGGTGACCACGCCATGCTTATAGATGCAGGCGAGCGCGGCAACGATCAGACGATACTCGATTATCTCAAGGCGAACTCCGTCGAAAAGCTTGATTACATAGTCGCCACCCATCCCCATTCCGACCATATTGGCAGTATGCCAAAGGTCATCGAGGGGATAAAGGTCGATAATATTATCATGCCGAAGCTCCCGAACTCCCTTGTGCCTACAACTTCGATATATCAAAAGCTCATAAAGGCTATTAAAGCGTCCGGAGCTAAAGTCATCTCCGCAAAAGTCGGCGATACCTATACCCTCGGCGACGCAAAGATAACTATAGTCGGACCCGTCGGCACTCCTGAGGATCTCAACAACGCCTCTGTCGTGATGAAAGTTGTCTACGGCAAGAATTCGTTCCTCTTCACGGGCGATGCGGAGGCAAAGAGCGAGAAACAGATACTTGCAAACGGTGCGGATATCAAAGCCGATGTTCTGAAACTCGGTCACCACGGCAGCAGCACATCGACGAGCGAGGAGTTCCTCAAGGTCGTTTCTCCGTCGCTCGCGCTCATCTCCTGCGGCAAGGATAACGATTACGGTCATCCGCACAAGGAGACTATAGAGAAGCTCGAAAAATATAATATCCCGTATGAGCGCACGGATATAAAAGGCACGATAGTTGTCGGCTCGGACGGCGAGCATCTTTCAACGGCTTTCCCGGATAACAAGACCGCTGAGAAGTAAAAAAGGAGGCGGAATAATGGAATATTACGCCATCGACCGTATCGAAGAAAACTACGCAGTCTGCGAAAAAGACGGCGAAACAATGGTCAATATCAGCCGCGCTCTGCTCCCCGACGGAGCGGGCGAGGGCAGTGTCCTGCGCCGCCTGCCGGACGGCTCGTTCGTGCTCGACCGCGAGGAAGAAGAACGCCGCCGCAAAGCAGCTCTCGAACTTATGGACGGTCTGTTTGATGAATAATTTCCCCATTGATTTTTGGCGGGGTGCTTGTAGAATATAAAAACGATCTATGGCTCATAGGTCGTTTTTTGTTTCTGTAAGGTGTATAGACGTGCCAATTTATCGGTTTGATAGATTTGGATTTGTTGATTTGATTAGCACGAATTTTTACAAAGTAGAAGTAGACTGCCGACTTGTCTTTATAATCAAGCTTCCAATAGCCGCGCCAAAGTGTTTGATATCTGACGGAGACTGGCGAGGGAACGTCTCTAAAAAAGCTTATCAAACACTGCGGCGCGGCTATTGAAAATCTGATGATAAAAATCAATTGAGTCACTTGCTTTTACTTTGCTACAGCTCAAGTGATAGACAAATCCCAATTTGTCAATCCGTTTTATGTATGCTCGGCGTTATATCAATGTTTTTTATCATGATATCATCCACCGAAAAAATTTTCCGCCGCCGTGCAGTAAAATCTCAAATCCGTGCGTTTTATATTTTGCACGTTTTGCGTAAACAGCCAAAAATAAAGAAACAATAAAATTGTGGGATTGGTATAGCTTTTTGACACGAAAAGTGATACAATATGCCGTATACTGTTGAAAGTGAGCTGCTTTATGGAAAAGAAAGAAAAAAGAACATTTAAACAGTTTTTTATGGACAACAACAAGCGCAATCTCAAAATTACGATTACCGTTGTCTGCGTGGTGCTCGCCCTTGCTATAATCGGCGGCGGCATCTATATCGGCAATAAGCTCGGACTTATTACCATCGATCACGGCGGAAACGGCAATCCGGATGGTACCTTTGCGCCCGAGGAGCAGTTTGAGGCTATGTATGATGTCAGCGACGCTTCGAGCATCGACAGCCTTATAACCGCGTGGGCGAAGAACGGCGGCGCGAAGTATTCGAGCAAGAATATAATCAATGTTCTGCTCCTCGGCGTCGACAGCGAGACCGGCAAGGCGGAGGGCGGACGCTCGGATGCCATCATCCTGCTCTCGCTCAACAAAAAGACCAAGACGATAACGCTCGTGTCCTTCCTCAGAGACTGCTATACCTATATGAACATCAACGGCTCCGAGCGTTGCTGCAAGACGAACCACGTCTATTTCTGGGGCGGTCCCGCAACGCTTATCGAGACGCTTGAAAACAACTACAAGATTGAGATCGATCATTATATCAGCGTCGATTTCAAGAGCTTCCCGAAGCTTATTGACTCTCTCGGCGGCGTGTCCGTCCCGATTGAGCCCTATGAGGCGGATTATATCAACCGCACCACAACGAAGATAAAGAAAATAAGCGCCGGCGATTCCGTCAAGCTCAGCGGTAGCCAGGCTCTGGTCTACAGCCGTATTCGCCATGTCGACAACGAAGGCGATGTCGGCAGAACCGCGAGACAGCGTACCGTTATCATGGCTCTCATCAAGAGCGCGCAGAATGCCTCTGCGGGTCAGCTCAACAACGCGCTCGATATCGTCCTTCCCAATGTCGTGACGAACTACAAGCGCAGTGAGATTCTCTCTCTCATGACCCAGGCGCTCTCTCAGGGCTGGATGGACTACGAGATAAAGCAGATAGTCATGCCGACCGAGGGCAACTATACTTCCGCTCAGCTCTATACCTACTACGGCAAGATAATCAACCAGCGCCTTTCGGTCTGGGTCGTCGATTATCCCGTCGTTGCGCGTGAGCTCCAGCTCGCTCTCTACGGCGACACGAATATAAAGATTGGCGATAACCATGTCTCCGCTGTCGATCTGCTGAAAAAGGGCGCAGTCCCGAGCAGCAACAGCAGCGGCTCAGGCTCATATTCTGCGTCGACCCGTCCGCGCACCGATGTCGGTACTGTGGCGGAGAGCGAAGAGCCTGTAACTCATGAGCATACTTCCGAGCCGGTGAGCGAGGTCACCGAGGCAGAGAGCACGACCCGCCGCTTCCCGTTCACTCTTCCCGATTTCGGCTCAACTTCGCCGGCGGAAGACGAAGATGCAGCATAAAATTACCGCTCCGGATATATTCCGGGGCGGCTTTTCGTATATGATTGAAAAATTATGATTGATGATATATAATTGTCAAAGAAACAAACGGACGGTGATATTATGAGCAAAGTTTGTCATATAGTTGGCGGCGGCGACTTCTTCGGAATCCGCCCGACAGGGGAGGGTGATTTCATCATCGCTGCCGATAAAGGCCTGCTGTATCTTCAGAATCTCGGTATAACGCCGAATTTAGTTATAGGCGATTTCGATTCCCTCGGGCACACTCCGAACGGGCGGAATATTATCGTCCTGCCTTGCGAAAAGAACGATACCGATATGGGCGCGGCGGTCGCAGAGGGCGTGATGCGCGGATATAAAAATTTCATTCTCTACGGCGCATCGGGCGGCAGAGCCGACCATACTCTTGCGAATATCCAGCTCATCTCGTCTCTGTCGAGGCGCGGAATGACCGCGATTATCGACGCGCGCGAAACTTCGTTCACTTCGATAACAAACGGCAGAATTCTTTTTGACGAGAACGCAAATGGCATGGTCTCCGTGTTCTCCCATTCGGATATCTCATCGGGTGTCACTATAAGCGGGCTCAAATATGAGCTCAAAAACGGCACCTTGAAGAACACATACGCCCTCGGCGTCAGCAATGAATTTGTCGGTAAAATGAGCGAAATATCAGTGGCTCAGGGAACGCTGACGGTCGTTTATCCGAGCAGCGCAGAGCCCTCTTTTTTCAGATTTTGAGCCGCGCGAAAAGATGTTTTTGAACCAAATAATATCCTGCGCCGAGATGCTGCCCGTGAGCATCAGCAGAAGAATATACACCGCCGCGTTGACAGTTATTATGATTGTCAGCGCGGCTTTTCCGCTGCCCTGCGCCGAGGAGAGCAGCAGCCCCGCGAGAAACGAAGCCGTCACGCAGACGGCGGGCTTTATTATCGAATCCATGATATTTATTTCGAGCGTGCAAACTTTTGAAAGCCTGTGTATGCTCAGCGAAAAGTTTACTATCTCGCTGATAAAAAGTATCGCGACATAGCCCTTTACGGAATATTTCGGGATGAGTATCAGCACGAGCACGACGCACATCGCGGAGTCGATTATATTATATCTCATTGAATATACCTGCTGGTCGAGCCCTTTGAGTATTCCGTCAACTGTTGTGTCTGTGTACATTATCGGCAGAAGCGGCGCGAGCACGCGCAGATATTCCGCGCATTGCCCGTCCCCGTAGATGCACTGCGACAGCCCCTCGGAAAAAATGAACATTATTCCCGCCGTGCCCATCGAAAACAGCACGGTTATTTTTATTGCCCGCGCCGCCATGCTGTCTATCCTGTTTCTGTTGCTGCGCGCCGCACATTCGGCAAATTCAGGCACGAGCATGCTCGCGAGAGCTGTCATTATGGCGGCGGGGTAGAGGATAACCGGCAGAGCCATGCCGTGAATGACTCCGTAGAGCGTCATCGCGTCGCCCGCGCTCTGCCCCGATTTGCGAAAGCCCACGGGAATCAGCAGGTGTTCTATCGTCAGCAGCACCGAGCGCGCGCACGATCCGGCGGCGTCAGGGAGCGCAATGCGCAGCAGAGCCCGAAGCCCGCCGGGCGTTTTTTCTTTCGGCTTTTGGTGCTTCGTTGACTTGTAGAGCAAAAAGGCGCATATCAGCGAGCTTATCTGCGATATCGTTATGCCGAGCGCCACTGCGTCGCAGGCGTACTCCGCGCCCTTTGCCGCCCAGAATCTGAGCATCAGAACAGAGACCGCTATTTTTACTGCCTGCTCGAATATCTGCACCGCCGCGTATTTGAGCACCGTGCGCCGCGCCGTGAAATATCCGCTGAACGCGCAGCCGACCGACGCCGCGGGGAGGCTCAGCGCGAGTATGCGAAGCGACGACGCCGTGCGTATGTCGCCGAGCCACAGCTTTGCTATCAGCTCCGCGCCGAACCATACGGCGGCGAGCATCATGCACCCGACCGTCAGCCCGTATAGCGCGCACCGCCGCATTATCCATGCTCCCTGACCGGCATTTTTCCCGGAATCTTCGACCGTGAGCCGCGTCGATGCTAGCGGCAGACCCGCAAACGAAAATGTAAGCGCCATCGCGTATACGTCCGTGACGAGCGAAAAAAGCCCTATTCCCGCCGCGCCCAGCCGCCCGGTCAGATATACATTGAACGCAACGCCGACCGTGCGCATGAGAAACGATGTCGCGGCGAGCGTCAGCGTGTTTATGAGAAGCCGTTTCGTGTTCTTCATTTTTGCCTCCGGAGAAGTCAAAAAGCGTTAAATCTCTTGACAAAAACGCTTCTGAATGTGATAATATAGAGTAATTCATCGGAAAAGAGGATATCATCCCAAAAAGCGTATGCCAGTGTCCGAATACCGCATCGCTGCCGATTTCTGAAATGTAAAATCAACGCTGCTCCTCCGGCGCGGAGCAATCAGCGTTCATGTAAAATCTATTCGCCGGAGAAATGGATTATGTTATGGCAAAGGAACTCGCAAAACAGTATGATCCGAAGGAAGTGGAGGACAGAACCTATAAATTCTGGCTCGACGGCAATTTCTTCCACGCCGTACCCGACCCGGAGAAGAAACCCTATACTATAGTTATTCCCCCTCCGAACATCACGGGTCAGCTCCATATGGGTCATGCTCTTGACAATACTCTTCAGGATATACTTATCCGCTACCACCGCATGCAGGGCTATGATACCCTCTGGCTGCCCGGCACCGACCACGCTTCTATCGCCACCGAGGCGAAGATAGTCGAGGCTATGGCAAAGGAAGGCCTTACAAAGGACGATGTCGGCCGTGAAGGCTTCCTCGAGCGCGCATGGGCGTGGAAAGAGAAGTTCGGCGGCAGAATAATCGAACAGCTCAAGAAGTTGGGCTCGTCCTGCGACTGGGAGCGCGAGCGCTTCACCCTCGACGAGGGTTGCAACGAGGCTGTCAATGAGGTTTTCTGCAACCTCTATGAAAAGGGACTCATTTACAGGGGCGAGAGAATAATCAACTGGTGCCCCCATTGCCTGACTTCGATCTCCGACGCCGAGGTCGAATATGAGGATCAGGCGGGTCACTTCTGGCATCTTCGCTATCCTTTCAAGGACGGAAGCGGCTATCTTGAGCTTGCAACGACCCGACCCGAGACCCTGCTCGGCGATACCGCAGTCGCCGTCAACCCCAATGATGAGAGATATAAGGATATCGTCGGCAAGACGCTCATCCTGCCAATAGTCCACCGCGAGATACCCGTTGTCGCCGATGATTATGTCGAGATAGACTTCGGTACCGGTGTCGTTAAGATAACCCCCGCGCATGACCCGAACGACTTCGAGGTCGGTCTGCGCCATAACCTGCCCGTTATCAATGTCCTGACCGATGACGCAAAGATAGTCGACGACTATCCGAAGTACGCCGGTATGGACAGATATGAGGCGAGAAAAGCTATCGTCAAGGATCTTGAAGAGGAGGGCGCTCTCGTCAAGGTTGAGGATTATAACCACAATGTCGGCACCTGCTACCGCTGCTCGACTACCGTTGAGCCCCGCGTTTCAAAGCAGTGGTTCGTCAGCATGAAGCCCCTCGCGGGTCCCGCTATCGACGCTGTCAAGAACGGCGAGACAAAGTTCGTCCCGAAGCGTTTCGAAAAAGTCTATTTCCATTGGCTCGAGAATATCCGCGATTGGTGCATCTCCCGCCAGCTCTGGTGGGGTCACCGCATCCCTGCATGGTATTGCGACGACTGCGGCAAGATAACCGTTGCAAGAACCGCTCCCGACAAGTGCTCGAAGTGCGGCAGCACCCATATTCATCAGGATCCCGATACGCTCGACACTTGGTTCTCCTCGGCTCTCTGGCCGTTCTCGACCCTCGGCTGGCCGAATACCGACAGCGAGGATTTCAAGCGCTATTATCCCACCAACACCCTTGTCACAGGTTACGATATAATCCCGTTCTGGGTCATGAGAATGATGTTCTCCGGCATCGAGCAGACCGGTCAGGTTCCGTTCGATACCGTCCTCATCCACGGACTCGTCCGCGATGAGCTGGGCAGAAAGATGTCGAAGTCGCTCGGCAACGGCATCGATCCGCTCGAGGTCATTGACAAGTACGGCGCAGACGCCCTGCGCTTCACTCTTGCCAACGGCAACAGCCCCGGAAACGACATGAGATATTCCGACAAAAAGGTCGAAGCGAGCCGCAACTTTGCAAACAAGCTCTGGAACGCCGCGCGCTTTATCCTCATGAACCTCGACGGCTCCGAAGAAGCGGGTCTGCCTGATGAGCTTGCACTCGAGGATAAGTGGGTGCTCAGCCTCTATAACGACCTCGTCAAAGAGGTTACGGACAATCTCGAGAGATTCGAGCTCGGCATCGCCGTTCAGAAGCTCTATGATTTCATCTGGGATGTTTTCTGCGACTGGTATATCGAGCTTGCGAAGATTCGCCTGCAAAAGGGCGGCGAGCCCGCACAGTGCGCAAAGCGCGTGCTCATATATGTCATGTCCAATGTTTTGAAGCTTCTCCATCCGTTCATGCCGTTCGTGACCGAGGAGATCTGGCAGTCCCTGCCGCATGAGGGCGCGAGCATAATGGTCTCCGATTGGCCGCAGTATTCCGACACTCTGAACTTCAGCGCAGAGGAAGAGCAGATGAACATGATCATGGACGCGGTCAGGGCGATAAGAAACCGCCGCGCCGAGATGAACGTTCCTCATTCTAAGAAAGCAAAAATATATATCAGCACCTCCTATGTCGATACCTTCAGACTTTCCGGCGAGTTCATGCAGAAGCTCGCAGGCGCGTCCGAGGTCGAGGTTGAGGACGGCATCGAGATAGACGGCGCAGTCTGCATCGTCACCGACGCCGCAAAGATATATATCCCCATGGGCGACCTCGTTGACTTTGAAGCCGAGCGCGCAAGGCTCAACAAAGAGCTCGCCTCCGCTCAGAAGCAGCTCGACGGCATCAACGCCAAGCTCTCCAACGAGAACTTCGTCGCCAAAGCTCCCGCGCCGGTCGTTGAGGCTCAGCGCGAAGCGGCGAGAAAGCTGAATGAGAAGATAGCAATGCTCAACGACAGCCTCTCCAAAATCGCCAATGCGTAATTTCGTGTGATACTGCGTTGTGGGAACCGTGCGAACTCAGTCACGCACCCGCGTGCGCTCCATCGTTCGCAGAACCCCACGCCTTGTCTCACCCCAAATTCCGCTATTGGCTCGCCTGTGCGTAATTTTGGCGCCAATGCGTAATTTCGCGTGATACTGCGTTGTGGGAACCATGCGAACTCAGTCACGCACCCGCGTGCGCTCCCTCGCGTGCAGAACTCCACGCCTTGTTTCGCACAAAATTCCGCTATTGGCTGCCTTTTCGTGTGAACCGCGGAGAAATTGCACATAGCTGCGTTGTGAGAACCGTGCGAATTCGGAATTTATTGCGCTTGTGCATATTCTCTCATAAAAACTAACCTGCAAAGGACGGGAAATGTCCCGTCCTTTGATGCTTTACGGAGGAAAACGGATGACACCAACCGAAGCAATCGAATATATCCATTCGCGCCTGACCTTTGGCATACACCCCGGTATGGAGCGTATCAGGGCGCTCTGCGCCGCGCTCGGCAACCCGCAGGATGAGCTTCGCTTCATCCATGTCGCCGGGACGAACGGCAAGGGCTCGACGAGCACCATGATATCCTGTATGCTCTCCGCCGCCGGGTACAGAACCGGGCTGTTCACTTCGCCCTATGTCATCGATTTCCGCGAGCGCATGCAAATTGACGGCGAGATGATTCCGCCGGAGGAGCTCGCCTCGACCGTTGAGCGCGTCAAATTAGCGTGCGACGAACTCGATAAGCGCGGAATTGTCGCGACCGAGTTCGAGACCCTGACCGCCGCCGCGTTTCTCTGGTATAAAGAGCGCAAATGCGATGTTGTCGTGCTCGAAGTCGGGCTCGGTGGGCTGCTCGATTCAACGAATATTATAAAAACACCGCTCGTCTCCGTCATAACCTCGATTTCCATGGATCACACCGCGATACTCGGCAATACAATAGCTGAAATAGCCGCGCAGAAGTGCGGAATAATCAAGCCGCGCGGCGTAACGGTCATGTATCCTGAGCAGTCTGCTGATGCACGCCGTGTTATAGAAGAAACCGCTCGGCGCGAGAAAAATAGGCTCGCAGTGCCGGATATGACCGCCTGCCGCGTTGTTGATGAGACGATACGCGGTACGGATATAGTCTACGGCTCGCTGAATCTCCGCGTACCGTTCGCGGGCGACCATATGATAAAAAATGCGCTGACAGCCGTCACAGCCGTTCGCAAGTGCGGATTGAATGTCAGCGGCGAAGCGATAGAGCAGGGAATGAAAAACGCCGTGATGCCCGCACGAATGGAGCTTATCGGCGAAAATATTATTCTTGACGGCGGTCACAACGAGGGCTGTGCCTCGGCGCTTAAAGCGTTTCTGGAGCGCTTCACAAGCGGCAGACGCGTTGCCGTGTGTGCGCTCATGGGCGATAAGGACTGCGACACATATCTGCGCCTGACCGCGCCGCTGTTTGAAAAAATGTATCTGACAGCTCCGGACAATCCGCGCAGCATGAATCCCGAAGCCCTGAGCAAGCTTGCCAATAAATATTGCGCCGACTGCACGCCTGTGTCCGACCCGACAGAAGCCTGCCGCATGGCAATAAATGACATAAAGCAAAACGGCGGAACGCTCGTTACTTGCGGTTCGTTCTATCTCGCGGGCGAGGTTCGCGGTTATCTTTTGGAAAATAAAAATATTTAACCCGCCGCATTTCGGCAGGATTTTCAAACGGGATGGATTATTATCTTTGATGATAATAGTCCGTCCTGTTTTTTTATTTTGTACAAGCCATGTCCGATTTTTGATCATATCAAAATGGCCCTCCGCACAGAGTCGACCAACGGCGGCACAGATTTTTCATAAGATTTGCTGCAATTAAAAATTGTGCACGGTTCGTAGGGACAGCCCTTGCGGCTGTCCG
>ULYQ01005955.1_pt1 | contig 15358 bp, 12 predicted proteins | sample 1962271 | NCBI WGS metagenome assembly ULYQ01 (sample SAMEA4835865, study PRJEB28245) | human gut metagenome | biome: gut microbiome; material: fecal sample | place: Denmark | collected 2008
TTCAACATTACCCCAACATTCGCTTAAAAGCGCACGGCAAAGCTGTTGGAATGCCCAGCGATGACGATATGGGCAATTCCGAAGTTGGCCACAACGCCATTGGTTCTGGGCAAATTTATGCGCAAGGCGCGGCTTTGGTCAGCACCGCCATTGAAAGCGGCGCCATTTGGCAAGGCAAAGCGTGGCGTGAAATTATTCAAGGTGTAAAAGACAAAAACAAAAACGCCTTGCATTGCATCGGTTTGTTGTCGGATGGCAATGTGCATAGCCACATTGCCCATTTAAAAGCCTTGATTATTCAAGCCAAAAAAGAACATTTGAAAAAAGTTTTTATCCACGTTTTGTTGGACGGGCGCGATGTTGCCGAACAAAGCGCCTTGGATTATTTGGCGGATTTGGAAAAACTTTTAAACGAATTAAACGATGCAGACTTTTGCGCACAAATTGCATCAGGCGGCGGCAGGCAAACCATTACAATGGATCGCTACAACGCCAACTGGCAAATGGTGGAGCGCGGCTACCAAACCCACGTTTTGGGCGAAGCGCCCTATTTTGAATCGGCAACAGCAGCCGTTTTAAAAGCGCGCTCGGAAAATCCCAAAATCATTGACCAAGACTTGCCGCCTTTTGTTGTTGCGCAAAACGGCAAACCCATTGGCAAAATAGTGGATGGCGATTCGGTTGTTTTTTTTAATTTTCGGGGAGACCGCGCCATTGAAATTTCTTTGGCGTTGACCGTGGAAAATTTTGATAAATTTCGCACGCCGCCTTTAAACATCACCTTTGCGGGAATGTTGCAATACGATGGCGATTTACAAATTCCGCCGCGCTTTTTGGTTAATCCGCCCGCCATTGAAAACACTTCGGGCGAGTGGTTTTCTAAAAGCGGAATTGCGCAATTTGCTTGTTCCGAAACGCAAAAATTCGGCCATGTAACTTATTTTTGGAATGGCAACCGCTCCCACAAGTTTGAAAAAGAAACGTGGCTTGAAATTCCAAGCGATGGCGTTTCTTTTGATGAACGCCCGTGGATGAAATCTGCCGAAATTGCAGATGCGATGATTAACGCCCTAACAAGCCGCCAATACGATTTTTTGCGTTGCAATTTTGCCAATGGCGATATGGTTGGACACACGGGCAATTTTCGCGCCGCAACAATGGCAGTTGAAGCCTTAGACTTGGCGCTCAATCGCTTATTAAAAACACTTGAAAAAATCGGCGGCATTGCTTTGATTACCGCCGACCACGGCAATGCGGACGAAATGTTTGAAACGGATAAAAAAACCGGCTTGGTGCTCTTAGACAAAAACGGCAACAAACGCGCCAAAACTTCCCACACCTTGAACCCTGTGCCGCTGATTTTGTTTAACCCAAAAGCGCCGCAATTTTCTTTAAAAAATTTAGAAAATGCGGGGCTTAGCAACCTTGCCGCAAGTGTTGCAACACTTTTGGGTTTTGAAAAACATCCATCGTGGGAGGATTCTTTAATTCAATGCATTTCCACGGTAAACTGAAAAAAATTTTGAAAAAAAATGACTCAAATCACCATTCTTCCACACCCTGAAATTTGCCCAGAAGGCGCTACCATCAACGCCGAATCTGGAATCAGCATTTGCGAAAATCTGCTTAAAAACGGCATTGAAATTGAACACGCTTGCGAATTAAGCTGTGCGTGTTCCACGTGCCACGTTATCATCAAAGCGGGTGGCAAAGATTTAAACGAATCGGATGAATTAGAAGACGATTTGCTGGACCAAGCTTGGGGACTTTCGCCAACATCAAGGCTTTCTTGCCAAGCCATTGTGGGAACGGACGATATCACGCTTGAAATTCCGCGTTATTCTCTCAATCACGCCAAGGAAAAATAATGCGCTGGACGGATATTTTGGATATTGCAATCGCTTTGGATGAACAATTTCCCAATCAAAATCCGCAAACTTTAAATTTTGTGGATTTGCGCCAAATGGTTTTGGATTTAAACGATTTTGACGATTCGCCCAATGCCTGCAACGAGCGCATTTTGGAAGCCATTCAAGCGGCGTGGTTAGATGAACGTGAATAGGCAAGTTTGCAATGTAACCATTAACGAATCTGCCGATGGGCAACGTTTGGACAATTTTTTGTTTAAAACACTCAAAAACGTGCCCAAAAGCCACGTTTATCAAATCATTAGAAACGGCGAAGTGCGCGTGAATAAAAAACGCGCCAAAGCGCAAAATCGTTTAACAATCGGTGATTCGGTGCGCATTCCGCCGATTTTTTTAAGCAATTCCAATTTTGAACAAAAACAATCGGCGCCATTGCCCAAAATCCACATTCCTGTTTTGTATGAAGACGATTGTTTGCTTGTTGTTGATAACCCCGCCGGTTTGGCGGTGCACGGCGGCTCAGGGTTAAATTTTGGAATCATTGAAATTTTACGCCAAATGCGCCAAGACTTGCCTTTTTTGGAATTGGCGCACCGCTTAGACCGCGAAACATCCGGCGTGTTGATTTTGGCAAAAAAACGCGCAGCTTTAAAACATTTACACGAAATTTTCAAAGAAAAAAATTTAAAAAAAGAATATTTAACGCTGGTTTGGGGCAAGTTCCCGCAAAAAAATCTCTCGTGCTTGGCACCACTTTTGAAAACGCAAATGCCCGATGGCCAACGTTTTGTGAAAGTAGATTTTCAAAACGGCAAACCCGCACAAAGTTTGTTTAAACCCATTGCCATTTGGGAAAATTTAAGTTTTTTGAATGCGCAAATTTTCACTGGCAGAACGCATCAAATTCGCGTGCATTTGGCGCATTTGGGTTTTCCTGTTTTAAACGATGAAAAATACGGCGACTTTGCCTACAACAAAACCTTGCAAAAACACGGCTTAAAACGCATGGCGCTGCACGCGCACCGCGTGATTCTGCCCTACCCTTTTGATTTGAAAATAAAATCGCCTTTGCCAAACAATCTGCAAACCTTTTTTAAGCATTTAGGCGTGCCTGATTTTCAAAAAAATTTGCCGTTTACTGTGGAAAAATGTTTTTAAAAACCCACAACCGCGTTGAATTGCTTGCATCCAGTGCCAACTACATTGAGCACTTAAAATCCGCCATTGATTCAGCCTGCGAATGCGTTTTTTTGGAAACTTATATTTTTGCCAACGATTCTGCTGGCAACACCATTGCCCAAGCGCTACAAAATGCGGCACGGCGCGGCGTATCGGTCAACGTTATTTTGGATGGTTTTGGCGCCAAAAATGCCGAAGGCGACTTTGCCCAAGCCTTTCAAAATGCGGGCGTTCGCTTGCTTTTTTTTCGGCAAGAAAAATCCGTTTTTTCATTCAAACGCCAGCGCTTGCGGCGTTTGCACAGCAAACTTGCAATAATTGACTACAAAATTGCTTTTGTTGGCGGAATGAATATTGACGCTGACCCAAAAGGCACAACACGCTTAGACTTTGCCGCCCAAATTGAAGGCGAAGTGCTAACAGATATTGCACGCCATATGTTGCGGCAATGGCAAAATTTGCGCCGCGCACATGGTTTAAAACGTGATTTTTTTCATTGTGATTTTCACGCTGAAAATTGCATTGCGGCGGAACAATCCAATGCCGAAGTTGGTTTTTTAATTCGTGATAATTTTCGCCATCGGCACGATATTTTGAACAGTTATTTGCGCGCCATTGAAAGCGCCAAAAAGGAAATCATCATCGCCAATGCTTATTTTTTGCCCGGTTTTTGGCTGAGCCAAGCGCTTTTGAATGCGGCTTCGCGCGGGGTTAAAATCCGCATTATTTTGCAAGGCAAATCCAACGTGCCGTTTTTGCTTTCTGCCACGCGTTTTTTGTATCAAAAACTCATTCAAGCGGGCATTGAAATTTACGAATACCAACCCGGTTTGTTGCACGCCAAAGTGGCAGCAATTGACGAGCGGTGGCTTACCATCGGTTCTTCCAACATGGATCCATTTAGCCTGCTATTAAACAAAGAAGCAAACATTTTGGTTTTATCCAACATTTTGGCAAAGGAATTGAAAAAAAAATTAGAGTTGACCATGGCAAATGATTGTGTTTATTATTCTGCGCATGCGCCGCGGCGGCAAAGTTTTTTAAAGCGAACCGTGCAGGCGTTGAGCTTTTGGATGATACGTGCAATTTTAAAATTATTGCACTATAATCAAAGCCAGTGGGACGACCATCAAAAACGCTTTTAAACACAAAAACGTTTTTCTTGGATTTCGGCGGAAAAAAAATAATACTGAAAACATTTTGGAAGCAACAAACTTCCAAAGTTTTTTTTACAACCTTTTCGCAAAGTCTTTTTTAAGAGATTGGAATTCAAGATGAAAAAAATAGCACAAGGTTTTTCGTTAATTGAGCTGATGATTGTGATTGCGGTCATCGGCATTTTGGCAGCCATTGCCATTCCTGTTTATCAAGACCATGTGATTCGCGCAAGACTCACAGAAGCGCATTCCATCTTGATGCAAGGTCAACAGTTAATGGAAAGAAGATACACCAACCGCCGCGCGTATTATTGCGGTCAGTGGCCTGATAATGAATCTGAGTCTACGTGTGCTGGTAGCTTTGATGCGAATTTTATTTACGCCAACAACGACTGCCACAATACCAGTGACAGTAACAAGATTTACGTCATTGACGATAAAGATTTCAAAGTGGAATGCAGTGCGTGTGCAGATACGAATAATTGCTCTACATCCAGAAGACAAATATACAAACTAACTTTAACAGGGCGCAAAGAACCTTTTATTGGTTTGATAATGACCGTAGACCAAAACGGCAACAAAACCTCGTCAGGAACAATCAATGGCAAAAATGTTCCTGCTGCTGCCAACAGTTGTTGGGTTGCACACAAAAATGGCACTTGCTAAAAGGGGCGTGTGATGAGAACAAAAGGTTTTACGCTCGTTGAAATGATGGTCGTTGTGGTGATCATCGGCATTGTGGTCGGCTTTACCATGCCGGCTATGGAAACTTGGCTAACCAACACCAAAATTCGCTCTGCCGCAGAAAACGTGCAAAACGGTTTGCGCAAGGCACAGCAATTAGCAGCCGCACGCAATAGCGATGTCAGCGTTGTATTCACTGAAAGGGCATACAACAAAGCTTACAATGTCAGCACAAGAACGTGTCCGCCAACAGGAGACAGAAAAAAACCATCGGAAGCCAATTATTTGGTCATTTGTGCTGATGCCAATAGTGCGCGTTCCAGAGATCCTAAAAAACCAGATAATTTTAGCGATGATATTTTCCCCATGAGTGTGCAATACCGCACGCCACCAGAAGATGGTGAAAATGTTGTAGACATCATCAGCGATAGCTTTTTTTCAAATAGTAACACCGACAAAATCATTACTTTTCGTGCCACTGGCGGCACAAATTCTTTTGCGGAAGAAGGTAAATACCTAAAAGAACCCAAGTTGCAGTTTGCATCCAAAAAGCGTGACGCAAACCAAAAAACCACTCACAACTGTTCAGGAAAAGCTGCCACCAATCCTGATAAAGGCAACAACGAGGGCGACATTCGTTGCCTGATGGTTTTGATGAAATTAGGCGGCAAAGTGCGCATGTGTGACCCGGGCTATGATGATACAGACGGTTCAAGCACAATGCGCTCCATGGCATGCCAAACCAAAGGTTAATTCAACGCAATAACGGGTGATGATTATGAAAAAAACAACGTTCAGCAAACAATCGCAACAAGGTTCAGTGCTTTTGGAAGCGCTGATTGCGGTGGTTATTTTTTCCATCGGTATTTTGGGTTTGGTGGCAATGTTGGCGCGTTCCACCAATAGCGTGAATGATACGCGCTTGCGTGACGATGTTTTTACCGCATTCAATTCTGAAATTGCGCAAAAACAAGTGATATCGCGCAACGTTAAAAATTTTAACGACACCCAGTTAAACATTTCAATTAACCAAAACGATACTTTTCTTAAACGTCTATCCAATGAAAAAGCCTTCAATTTGCAAAGCGGCGAAAGCTTGCAACACCGCATGCAAGAATACGACTCCCAAAAATTTTCAATAGATGGACCAGAAGGCAATGCCCGTGGTTATCTTTCGCGCAATCAGCTGGAATATGGCGTGGAAAGGGAGAAAGAACAAAGTGGCGCCCGTTCTTTGGAGTTTTTCTCTTACCGCGATGATGGTCCCATTCGCCACAAAAATTAGTTTTTTTCAACGTTTTTCAATTTTTTTCAAACTCTGCCATGAAAACTTTTCAAAAAAAATTTGCGTTGACCGTGGAAAATCACCAAAAAGGTTTTTCTTTGGTTGAATTGCTGGTCGGCGTAACCATTGCTTTGATTGCCACAGTTGCTATTTTTCAGGTTTTTTCTGTTTATGAAACCCAAAAGCAACAAACCACCAGCGATTCAGATGCGCTGCAAAACGGCAATTTGGCTTATTTTTTGTTGAGCAATGAATTGCGCCAAGCGGGGCAAGGCATCAGCACAGCACGCTTGAACGCAGGCAAATCTATGCAACTTTATGGTTGCAGAGCGCAAATTTGGCCATTTGAAAACCGCATTCCGCCCTTGCCGACTAAGGACAAACATTATCTGCCTCTTGAAGATAATTTTGATTTCCAAGGCGGTAACAATACTTTCTTTGGTCATCGCCCGCCTCAAAACGACAATGCTGGAACCGACAAAGACACTTGGCCCGTTGCGCCCATTTTGATTCGCTCCAAAACAAACAACAAATTCACTCTCCCGGAAAATACAGGGCAGAACCAAGACATACTGATTACAATGCGCAGCACCAACACTTACAGTGCTATTGCGCCAATTGCTGAGATTGGCAGCAACGGTAACAAAAATTTTGTGAAATTCGGTTGGTTCAACGGTAAAGAAGCGAAAAACTGGGGGAATGGCAATCCCAAATACCTTGGTTTTTGCAGTGCGGGCAAAACGGGCACGTATTGCCGTGAAGCAGTCATGGCAATTAGTTCTGACCTAAAAAAATGCCATATCACCACCACAGATTGGGAATGGAAGCCACAATACTCCAACGGTTTGTTAAATGGCAATTTGCAACTGCAAACCGCCACAAGAAACGCTAATCCACAACAACAAAAACCCGACCCAACCACATACAAAAACGGTTTTTTGATGAATATGGGGCGCTTGGACCGTGGGAATTTCAGTGACAAGGGAACTGTTGGTTCTGGCAATGACGAAAAATTAAAGGACGACATTCTCACGCGCAGCGGCTTTGCCATGTTCACTGCGGGCAGATTGGCTGAAGCAGAAAATGACCAACTTGGCACAACGGGCAACTTATTGCGTTATGACCTTTTGCACGATAAGTTAGAGGCATTGGCGGATAACGTGGTGTTGTTAAAAGCCATTTACGGCGTTGCACCTTCAGAAAACAGCGCCGACCCCAACAACCGCAATTTGGCAAGTAACAGTGTATGGCATTTGCCAACAGGCAATTGGTCTTACGATAAATTGCGTGAAGATACAGATGACGCACGCAATAAAATTCGCCGTATTCGTGCAATAAAAGTAGCCTTGGTTTTGCGCAACTCTTTCCCCGAAATTGAGGACAAAAAAAATGCGCCAGCCAAACCTTTGCCCGCGCTATTCAAAGAGGAATTAGGAAATAGTGCCATCCAAATCACCATTCCAGCCAACACTGACGAAGCCACTTACCATTACGAAGTGGTGGAGTTTTTGATTCCTTTGCAAAATACGCAATACGGCTTTGACCAAGCCTATGCTTCTTGCATGGATAATAAAGACAACAAATGTAGCCAATAATTGAAAGGACACGCTGATGACTTTCTCTTCTATTCAACGACAAAAAGGCGTGGTGTTATTTATTGCACTCATCGCCTTGATTGCGATGATGGCAGCCGCTATTTCCCTATCTTATTCCGTGGATACGGGCGCTCAATTTGCAACCAATAGAATGTTGGCGTTTTCCGCACAATCAGCAGCAGATGTGGGCTATGCCAAGGCAAAAGACGACATACTGAAAAAAATTGCCAACAAAACCTTCAAAAGTAAGGATATGGTCACCACGTTAAGAACACAAAGCGAGTGTTATTATCCATACGCCTTTGCTGGTAGTTTTGAAGAAGCTAAAAATTTTTCAACAGACAGGCAGGATCGCCTTCGCCTAAAAGGCGTAGACCCCCAAGGCGTTCCCATGCGTTTGACAGATTCAACTCCCCAAGGTGCTTGTTCTTTTGATTTAGACAAAACGCGCGAAAAGGTTTACTACATTATGGATTTGCAGTGTCCAAACGCAAACACCAATGGCTTTGATGCCGATTGTTCATTCCCCAATAGCCTTAACAAAGGAACGAATAAAGTGGGTTTGGTGGTTGAAGGCACAAATACACCAGCTGAACCGGGAAAGGTAAATGGGCACAACATACTGGGTTGGCAAGGTGCGGGGCTCAACAACGTGCCTACTTTTGCGGTGCCTTTGATTCGTGTATCCGTGCGTGTGGATGGACCGCGCGGCACGCGTTATTACCGCCAACAAATGATTAGCCTTTTCCAAAATCCAGCTAAAAAATAGCTGAGATACGACAAGGAATAAAAACAAAACCTGCCCTTTTCGGCAGGTTTTTTTTGCACAAACGCCACGCCAAACTTTGTGTTTTTTTTAAAAAGTCAAACGCTAAACTTTGTTAAAAAAACGTGAAACATTCGGCACTGCCTTTTTGTCATTAAAATCCACGGTCAACCGCTTATTTTTTTGAAATTTTAAAAAAATTGACCGTGGAAAATCGCTTTATTCCCCCACAATTTCAAGGTTTGAAGAACCAGACAAATCGTTTGGTTTCACCAACACCCGAACGGCAATGCGCTCGCACATTTCTTCAATATGCGAAATCACGCCAACCGTGCGCCCTGCCGCATGCAAGTTTTCCAAGGCATTCATCACCAAGGCAAGCGACTCTTTATCCAATGCCCCAAAACCTTCATCAATAAAAAGCGAGTCGGAAAGTTGCGCCGAATCCTTTAAGGTTGCCAAACCCAAAGCCAAGGATAACGACACCAAAAAAGATTCCCCGCCTGAGAGCGAATGCACCGAGCGCGGCACGCCGCCCGCCGCCAAATCCACAACCCACAAGGCAAGCGACTCGGGCGCACGTTTTAAAGCATAGCGTCGCCACAATTTCTGTAAGTGGCTGTTGGCATGCAACACCAAGGCATCCAAGGTGTAGCGTTGCGCAAAATCACGAAAAACCTTGCCATCGTATGCGCCGAGCAAATCATTCATCCCAGCCCACAAACTCGCTTCCTCTTGGGCTTCTAGCACCGCTTGGCGCAAAGTTTCTGCCGCCCTGCCCTGCGCTTCCAATTCGCCCGCTTGCGCTTGCCGCTTTGCCAACAAAGATTCTGATGTTTCCAACGCCGCTTTTTTTTCGTTTAATAAAGCGTTTATTTCATCCAAATTTAAAACTTGCGCATTTTCAAAAGGATTTGTTTTTTCGTGCTTTTCCAAATCTTTTTGTCGGGTATTTTTTAATAATTCCGCAGAATTTTTTTCTTCTTCTATTTTCAAAGTTTGATGGTATTGCGCTTGCACTTCTTGTTGGTCTTGCAAAAACAATGCTTTTATTTCTTCCTTTGAAAAATCATAATCTTTTAATGCCTTTTCAAATTGATGCGTAAAAGTTGCCAAAGCGTTTTTTAATTCTGCCGATTTAATTTGCAAATCGTCATTATTTTTTTTGTAAATTGCCAAGGATTTTAATAACAAATCCTTTTCATTTTTGGCTTGCCAAGCATTGTTTTTAAGCTGATTTTCTTCAAAATGCCACGTATTTTGAATTTCAGAGACGCTTTTGCCTTCAAAAAGAGAACAACGTTCTTTTTGAATATTTTCAAAAACATTGTTTTTTTCTTTTAAAAACAATTCTTTTTCTTCTAAACTATTTTTGTTTTTTAAAATAATTTTGCTAGCATTTTCATAATTATTTTGTAATAAAAACAAATCATTTTTCAAAGATTCTTCCAATTTTTTTTGCGTGCGGCATTGTGCAACATTTTTGGCAGAATTTTCTAAAAACAAAGCAGGATTATTCAAAAAACGATTTTGCCAATCGCTGGCAATTGGCAACAAATATTCATTTAAAGCATTTAAAGAGTCTGATAATGATTTTTTTTGATTGTCATAATTTTCTTTCAAATGTTTTAAATTTTCTTTAAAAAGCAATAATTCTTTTTCCGCTTTTGAAAATGCCGATTCTTTTGCTTCAACGTTTTTTTTGAGATTTTCCAAATCAAGCAATTCGGCGTTTTTGTTTTCAACATTTAAATGAAAAGGCGCAGGATGCTTTGCCGAACCACACACTGGGCAACTCTTGCCATCTTGTAAGCCAAGGCTCAATTCGCAAATAATTTGATTTTTCAAAGTTTGTTGCGATGATTCAAATGCCGTTTTTGCAGAATTAAAATCTTTTTGAATCAAAGCAAAATCATTTTCTTTTTTTGATAACTGCGATTCTTTTTCAACAATTGATTTTTCTAAATCTTGCAAATATTGAAAATTAAAACTTTTCAAAAGATTTTCAACCTTATCCCAAACATTTTCTAACAACAAATGTTTTTGTTTTTTAGCAAAATATTCTTTTAAATTCTCCATTTGCGATTCTTTTTCAATCATTGCTTTTTGAATTTGAGCGGAATCATCTTTGGCTTTTTTATTCTGCGCCAAAATAGAATGTAAAAATTCTTCTTCCTTTTGAATTTCGGTTTTTATTTTTAAAAGTTGTTCATCCAAACCTTTCGCTTTTTCTAAGTCATTTGCTTTTGATTTGATTTCAACTTCAAAATCCGCCAAGACCTTTTTGCTTTGAATCAAATGTTTTTCCGCATTTTGCAAAGTATTTTGCGTTTCAACAATTTTTTGATTATTTTCAAAAATTGCTTGTTCATTTTCAGAAAATTGTTTGTGGGTTTCTTCTTTTTGAATCCATAAAGGTTTTAAAGTGAAGGCATTTTTTTTGCGTTTTAATTGCGCAATTTTTGATAAATTATTTTCCCATTCTTCTTTTAAAAGCAAAAAATCTTTTTCTGCCTTTAAAAACAAAGTTTTTAAATTATTTAATTGCAAAATCCATGTTTTTTGTTGTTCCAAATGCTCTTTTTCCACGGTCAACGTGGATTTTTTTTGAAGAATATCGGCAATTTCTTTTTTTAAATCGTCTTTTTCTTTTTCCGTGGGGATTTTTTGCGCATCCATTTGCGCCGTCAATTCTTTAAAACGGGCAGAAACTTCCTTATGTTTAAGGTGTGCCGCAATGGAGATTTTTTCAAAAATTGTGCTATCGGTTAGCATTTGCAAAATCTGCGCGCGCTCGTCATCTTTTGCGCCCAAAAACGCCGCAAAATCGTTTTGCGCCAACAACACGGTTTTGGTGAATTGCGCAAAATCGCAACCGATTTTTTGCGCTATCAATGCCAAAGTTTCCTTGTAACCCTGCGAAATCAGCGTGGCGCTACGCGCTTGTGCTTGTTGCGCTGCGCCGCAAGTAGCAAAATTACCCAAAATCTCGGTTAGCCGCATTTCAACCTTTGCCACGCCGCCGTCTTTTTTGCTTTTTTTCAAGCGCCGCACCGACCACCGCGCGCGGTATTTTTTTAAATCCACACCCAAAAAATCCACTTCGGCATAAGCGCTTTGTGCGTCTTTATTCAACAAGGTTCGCGGGTCGTTGGGCGACAAATCCGTTTGGTCAAATTTACTTGCGCCACTTTTTTTGAGCCGCGGCGAATTGTTGAAAAGCGCCAAGCACATCGCATCCAACAGCGTGGATTTGCCCGAACCCGTGGGGCCAGTGATGGCAAAAAGCCCGCAATTCCGCAAGGGCGCTTTTTCAAAATCCACACAAAATTCCTTCAACAGCGAGCCGATGCCCGCCCCGCGCAATGCCAAAATTTTCATTTTTCTTGCCTTTCAACCATGCGTTCCAACTCATCAAAAGCGTCCTGCCATTCGGGCGGCGGCGGCGCGTCGTCGTTTTGTGTGCGGTAAAGTTGGATGAACAAATCCTTTGGGTTTAATTTTTGCAGAATGTGCAGGGATTGCTCTTGCGCTGATTTCAAAGAATCGCCCTGCCCTTTTTCCAAAACGCCCTGCTCCAAAAGCATCAAACGAACAGCCTTATTTTCCAAGGCTTTTTTTACCTCCGATGCGGCAAACAAATCCTGCGCATTAAAACGCAAACGGATTTTCAAAAATGGGTATTCTTCAACATTGTCGTTGGTTTTTTTTTCAGGCAAATCGGCGATTTTTTGCAAAATTTCTTGTTTGGATAAGGCAGATGAATCGTCTGGCCATTGCCAAAAATCCACCAGTCGGGTTAAAAAAATTGACAAGACGTTTTTTAATTTTTTGCCTTCAAATTCAACCTTCAACACCCGATGGCGATAATGCCGCTCGGTAAAAGAAAGCGGAATTGCCGAACCGCTATAAAAAATTTTGTCGCTAATTTTTTGTGCGCGGTGCAAATGCCCAAGCGCAACATAATCAATGCTTTTGGGAAAAACATTTGCTGATACACTTTCTTGCCCGCCGATTAAAAGCCGCCGCTCCGAATCGGGCGAATTTTGCGCGCCTGCAACAAAACAATGCGCCGTGGCGATAATCGGCAAATTCTTATTCGGCACCAAATTGAGCGCTGTTTCATAAAATGCGGCAACACCGGTTTCATAAAAACATTCTTCGCTTTCTTGAATAAAAGGCGCAATGTCCGAAACGCGCAAAAACGGCACCGCCAAGCAAAAGGCGGCAACATCGCCCGCGCGGTTTTTTAAGGGAATAATCAAATCAGCAGGGTTATTCACCGCGCCGACTACGGCAACATTCAAATAGCGCAACACTTCGCGCGGGGCTTCCAGCCGCAATGCGGAATCGTGATTGCCCGCAACCAACACCGTTTGCACGTGCGGCATTTTGGCGTGCAATTCGCCCAAAAATTGATACAAAGCTTCCAAGGCAAATGCCGATGGATTGATTTTGTCAAAAATATCGCCTGCAACAATTAAAGCATCGGCATTTTCATTGTTTAAAATTTCTAACAATTCGGCAAAAAAGGCGCGGTGTTCCAAACGGCGATCCGCTTCATCCAAAAAACTATGCCCCAGATGCCAATCGGCAGAGTGAATAAAAGTGAAGTTTTCCACGGTAAACGCCAGATTTTTTTCAAAAAAATATTGGTTTACCGTGGAAAATGTTTTTTTTCAAGTTTTAAAAGTTTTAATCCAAAAAAAAAGCGGCGGCGCTACAATTTTGAATTTTTAAAAACGGCAAAAAACAATGCGTTTTGCAATACACGGCTTTGGGCGAATTGGGCGTTGCGTTTTGCGCGCGTGGGCAGAGTCGCCCACAAAAAACCTCATTCCCGCAGCCATCAACGAGCCTGCGGATGCCCAAAGTATACTTTATTTGAGCCTTTATGATTCCACGCACGGCGTTTTTCCTTGCCCTTTGAGCTTGGAAGATGAAGATTTTTTATTGTTTAAACACAACATTGCACTGAGCCATTTTTCAAAAATTAAAGATTTAAAATGGCGCGCCAAAGCCGATTTGATTTTGGAATGTTCCGGGCAATACGGCAAGCGCAAACACTTGGAAATGCTCTTGAAAAAAGGCGGCAAGGTTTTGATTTTATCCAACCCGGGCGATTCACAAGACGATGTCGACCAAACCATTATTTTTGGTTTTAACGAAAAAACTTTAACGGGAAAAGAAAAAATCATTTCCGCCGCCAGCTGCACAACGCTGGCAAGCGTGCCAACTTTGTCCTTGATTCACCAAACAATCGGCATTGAAGAAGTTTTTATCACCACGCTGCATTCGGTGATGAACGACCAACCGCTCTTAGATGGTTACCACCACAAAGACTTGCGCCGCACGCGCTCTGCCCTGCATTCTTTAATTCCCGTTTCAACGGGTTTGGCACAAGGCATTGAGCGCTTCTTGCCCGATTTAAAACAACATGTGAGCGCGCGCGCCATTCGCACACCAATTTTGAATGTTTCGGCATTGGATATTACATTGGTTTTAAAAAAATCGGTTTCGTTGGTCAGTGCGCAGGCAATTATCCAAAACGCCATTGATTCGGGCGCACTGCCTTTTCATTCTTACACGCGCCAAGCGCACGCTTCCATTGATTTTAACCACAACCCCAACTCCGCCATTGTGGATTTTTTGGAAATGCGCCAAAGCGGCAAATGCTTGCAACTTTTGATTTGGTTTGATAACGAATGGGCATATTCCAAACGACTCTTGGATTTGGCGGATTTTGTGGCAGAATTCCACGGTAAACCTTGATTTTTTTTGAAAAAAGAAGGCATTCAAACAATGAATATTTTGAAATTAAGCAAAGTCAATTTACACAACAAACGCGTTTTGATTCGCGCAGATTTAAACGTGCCGCAAGATGAAGCCGGCAATATCACCGAAGACACGCGCATTCGCGCATCCCTTGCTTCTATCAACCATTGTTTGCAACAAAACGCCGCGGTGATGGTCACTTCCCACTTGGGGCGCCCAACCGAAGGCGAATTGGGCGAAGACGATTCCTTAATGCCGGTTGCTGTGCGTTTGGGGCAACTTTTAAAGCAACCTGTGCGCTTAATTCAAAATTGGGTGGATGGCCATTTTGAAGTCAAAAACGGCGAAGTGGTTTTGTTAGAAAACTGCCGCTGCAATGTGGGCGAGAAAAAAAACGATGAAGCGCTTGCCCAAAAAATGGCAAAACTTTGCGATGTTTATGTCAATGACGCTTTTGGCACGGCGCACCGCGCAGAAGCCACCACCGTTGGCTTGGCAAAATTTGCGCCGGTGGCTTGCGCGGGCATTTTGATGAGTGCGGAAATTGACGCCTTAACCCGCGCTTTTTTTAACCCCACGCATCCGCTGGTTGCCATTGTGGGCGGCTCTAAGGTTTCTTCTAAATTAACCATTTTAAAACGCTTGTCTGAAAAAGTTGACCAACTGATTGTGGGCGGCGGCATTTTGAATACGTTTTTGCTTGCCGCTGGTAAACGCGTGGGCGATTCTTTGTCTGAACCCGGTTTAATCCGCGATGCGCACAAAATTATGGATTTGATGCACGAGCGCGGCGCGGATGTGCCTTTGCCTGTTGATGTTGTGGTGGCTGATGAAGTGTCAACCCTTGCGCGCGCCAATAAAATTCCCGTTGATTCTGTGGGTTTGCACGACCGCATTTTGGATATCGGCCCCAAATCTGCCGCACATTTGGCGCAGATTATTGCGGATGCGGGCACCATCATTTGGAATGGCCCAGTTGGAATGTTTGAATTGCCGCAATTTGCAGGCGGCACCAAAATGTTGGCATCCGCCATTGCGCATTCTTCCGC
>ULYQ01043767.1_pt1 | contig 15116 bp, 8 predicted proteins | sample 1962271 | NCBI WGS metagenome assembly ULYQ01 (sample SAMEA4835865, study PRJEB28245) | human gut metagenome | biome: gut microbiome; material: fecal sample | place: Denmark | collected 2008
AACGATTGAAATGAGTTTGTTTGGTTAATAGCGCAGTTTATGACGCGTGGCAATCTCCCGGAAGGGTAACCTTGTTGAAACATAATACATTAGTTTTAAACCAAGAGAAAACGCCGCGGTTGCGGCGTTTTGTCGGTTTAATAAATTTTGTTATTTGTTCATTATTTCCAGGCATTGCGCGAAGAACTGCGTTGCCTTTTCCATTGCGTCGATGCTGACGCGTTCGTTGATGGCGTGGATACGTTTCTGGTCGTCCAGCGTCATCAAAAACGGGGTGAAACGATAAATATTGTCGCACACGTCGCCGTAATAGCGGCTGTCGCTGTTTGCGATGAACATATAGGGTGCGGTGACCATTGTCGGGAAAATCTGCTTGATTGCGACGTTCAGGTCGTGCCACGGCTTGACGTCGATGGGCGAAACAGCCGTTGCTTCCGTACCTTTGCCGTGTCTTTCGACCTTGACGTCCTTGCCCAGAAGTTTTTGGGTGTAAGCGATTACTTCGTCGCTTGAAACGCCGGTGATGATACGGGTATTGATATTCGCCGTGACCTTGGGCGGAATGACGTTTTCGGCGTCGCTGCCGTGGAGCATCGTCTGCGCGAAGGTTGTGGAGATGAGCGAATTCGTCAAAGGAATCTTCTTGAAAACGAATTTAAGAAGCGGGCTTAAAATATCGCGGTTTACAAGGACCATTCTGATGGGGAACTTCATATGCGGCGCAAGCAACTTAAACGTTTGTTTGGTTGCGGGCGTCCATTTGCTGGGCATGGGGTGTTTGTCGAGTTTAATCAACGCTTTGCCAAGGAGTGCCGCCGCGGAAGGTTTTGACGGATTTGACGCGTGTCCGCCCGACTTTTCGACGGTGAGAGTCATATTAAGGTTGCCTTTTTCGCACGTTGCGATAAGACCGAAGAGTTTATCGACGCCGATCATATTGCCGTCGATAATGGTGCCGCCTTCGTCGATAATGTATTCAAACTTAATGTTTTGTTGTTTGAACCACGCGCAGATATGCGCCGCGCCTTCTTCCGTCCAGGCCTCTTCGTCGTGACCGAAGCAGAAATACACGTCGCGTTCGGGCTGCCAGCCTTCGGACAAAAGTTTTTCGGTGGCTTCGAGGATTGAAATCATCGTGCCTTTCATATCCTGCGTGCCGCGTCCCCAGATGAAACCGCCGTCGATAGTGCCGCCGAACGGCTCGTAATCCCAGCCTTCTTTCGGAGCGGGGACGACGTCCTGATGTGCAAGGAATGCGCCGGGGGCAAGCGTCGGATTTTTGCCTTTGAAGTGATAAACCAGACTGTAATTGTTGATGACGGTTTTTTCCGCCGTTTTATGGATAAGAGGATAGGTCTTTTCAAGCCAGGCGTGATAGTCGTGGAAAGGTTTGTCCTGACCTTCAAACTCGCCGACCATCGAAACCGTGGGGATTTGCACCGCCTCGGACAAGTGTTTTGCGATAAGGTCTTTGTCGAAATCTCTTGCTTTGAACTCGCCCGCGTCGATTTCTTGCGGTTTGCACAGCAAAGTGCGGATAATCATCGTGGTTAATAACATAACGTAACTCCTTCGATTATTGTTATAAACATTGTAATACATAGTGTATGAATTTGCAACTTTTGTAAAAATAAATATTGCGAAACGCGCGGATTTGGTGTATCATATAATTATAGAATAAAATGGGGTAGAATGGTTTCTGCCGCATTGAAAAACAAGAATTTATTATGGAGGCATATACAATGACGACCAATAAAAAAGTTTTACAGTTTGTCGACGAAGCAGTGGCTCTTGCCAAACCCGATAAAGTGGTTTGGATTGACGGCAGCGAAGCTCAACTCGAAGCGTTGAGGAAAGAAGCGATCGCGTCGGGTGAAATGATTAAACTCAACGACGAAAAATTGCCGGGCTGCCTATATCACCGTACGAAACCCAACGACGTCGCTCGCGTCGAGGGCAGGACTTTCATTTGCAGCAGAAGAAAAGAAGACGCAGGTCCCACCAACAACTGGATGGATCCCGAAGAAATGTACAAAAAACTCAAAGCCATCGCGAAAGACAGTATGATCGGTCGCACGATGTACGTTATCCCGTTCTCGATGGGCGCGGTAAACAGCCCGTTTGCGAAAATCGGTATCGAAACCACCGACAGCATTTACGTTGTCCTGAATATGGCGATTATGACCAGAATCGGTCAGAAAGTCCTTGACAGACTCGGCGACAGCGAAGACGTCGTGCGCGGATTCCACGCAAAATGCAACGTCGACGAAAACGAAAGATACATCGTTCAGTTCCCCGAAGACAACGCAATCTGGTCGGTCAACAGCGCATACGGCGGAAACGTCCTTCTGGGCAAAAAATGCTTTGCGCTTCGTATCGCGTCGTATCAGGGCAAAAACGAAGGCTGGATGGCTGAACATATGCTCATTCTCGGCGTCGAAAAACCCAACGGCGAGACGAAATACGTCACGGCGGCGTTCCCGTCGGCTTGCGGCAAGACCAATCTTGCAATGCTTATTCCGCCCGAGGTTTACACCAAAAAAGGCTATCGCGTTTATACGGTCGGCGACGACATCGCGTGGCTTCGCGTAGGCGCGGACGGCAGACTTTACGCAATCAACCCCGAGGCGGGCTTCTTCGGCGTCGCTCCCGGTACGAACGAAAAATCGAACCCCAACGCTCTTGCTTCCACAAGAAAGAATACCATTTTCACGAACGTTGCAATCAATCCCGAAGATAACACCGTGTGGTGGGAAGGTCTTACCAAAACACCGCCCGCACGCCTTATCGACTGGAAGGGCAATCCCTGGACGCCCGATATGAAAGACGCCGACGGCAAACCCGTCAAAGCGGCGCACCCCAACAGCCGTTTCACCGCACCCGCAATCAACTGCCCGTGCATAAGCAGTGAATTCGAGGATCCCAACGGCGTGCCCATCAGCGCAATCATTTTCGGCGGACGTCGCGCGGCAACCACTCCGCTTGTATATCAGTCCAGAAGTTGGGACAACGGCGTTTTCGTCGGCAGCATTATGGCTTCCGAAACGACCGCTGCGGCGGCAGGCGCGGTAGGCGTCGTACGTCGCGATCCGATGGCAATGCTGCCTTTCTGCGGATATCATATGGGCGACTACTTCCAGCACTGGATCGATATGGGCAAAAAGATTAAGGTTCAACCCAAAATCTTCAACGTCAACTGGTTCAGGACGGACAGCGAAGGTCACTTCATCTGGCCGGGATTCGGCGACAATATGCGCGTGCTTGACTGGATTTTGAAACGTTGCGAAGAAACCGTCGACGCGGACGAAACCGCAATCGGATACGTTCCGAAACCCGAAGATATCAACCTTGAAGGTTGCGGAGTGGACGAAGAAACCCTGAAAGGTCTTCTTAACGTCGATACCGAAACCTGGAAGAAAGAAGCCGAAGGCATTAAGGAATTCTATAAGAAGTTCGGCGACAAACTCCCGAAGGAGTTGAACGACGAACTCAGTGCTCTTGAATCCCGCCTTAATTAAAACGGCGACAATTCGCGCCTTTTTGAGTTTTTTCGAGAACCTGAAAATCCGTGTACGCATTAGTACACTAGGATTTTCAGAACCCCGAAAGAAACATCAAAAATCCATCAAATTCTCGCCGTTTTAAGAAAAGTCAAACATTAAATTCTGACTTTTTAGGGGAGAGTATCAGAAGACTATTAAATCCCGCCTTTTTGGGCGGGATTTATTTATGCGTTTTATGGCAGTTGGCATATTAAAAACGTATATAATTTTCAATTTTTTTTGCTTGACAATCAAAAAGTATCGTGTATAATTATTTTCAACAACATATAAAGGCGTTTATGAGGACGTGACAAAGTTTTGGCAGCACAGAGAGCCGTCGGTCGGTGTAAGACGGTATGCGGATTTTGTCTTATCACCTTCCAGTCGCCCGACAGAACGGAAACTATTAAGTCGGGACGGGCGCTCCCGTTACAGAGCAACGCATTGATGGATGCGTAAGTGGCTGTTAAAGCAATTTGAGTGGTACCGCGGATTAATTCTCCGTCTCAAAACGAGACGGGGATTTTATTTTATAAGGATAAAGATATGCAACTTTACGAAAAATACGTTACCGAAACCGTTGACGAAAAAACGGGCAGACTGACAAAAATCGATTTTCATATTCCCGACGACTTCAACTTCGGGTTTGACGTGGTGGATTTCTGGGGCAAAAACACCCCCGATAAAACCGCGCTTTTGTGGGTTGGCGAACATCACGAAGAAAAAACGTTCACTTTTTCGGATATGATGCGCCTTACAAACAAAACGGCAAATTATTTCAGGTCGCTGGGCATTAAAAAAGGCGACAGGGTAATGCTTATTCTGCGCCGTCATTATCAATTCTGGTTTTCAATCGTTGCGCTGCACAAAATCGGCGCGATCGTCATTCCCGCAACGGATCAGCTTATGAAAAAGGACCTTGTATACAGGTTCAATCTTGCGGGCGTGAGCGCGGTCGTCATCAGTTCCACTGGGAGTATCGTCGACGAGGCGGAAAAAGCCTTTGAACAATGCGACGTCAAAACGAAAATACTTGTCGGGGCAAGCCGTGACGGCTGGCACGATTTCGACACGGAATTTCAGGCGTTTTCGGACGAGTTCAAGCGTGGCGAAGGCGTTGACGCAACTTATAAAAACGACGCCGCTCTTATGTTCTTTACGTCGGGCACGTCGGGTTATCCGAAACTTGTCATGCACGACCACGCATACGCAATCGGACACTTTATCACTGCCAAATGGTGGCATAATATCGACGGAAACGGCGTTCACCTGACGATTGCGGACACCGGCTGGGGCAAAGCGGTTTGGGGCAAACTGTACGGACAATGGCTGATGGGCAACTGTGTTTTCGTTTACGATTTCACCCGTTTCAATGCCGACGATATGCTGTCCGTCATCGAAAAGCACAAAATCACGACGTTTTGCGCGCCGCCCACGATTTTCAGGTTCCTTATCAAAGAAGACTTGTCAAAGTACGACATTTCTAGCATAAAATACGCGACGATCGCCGGCGAAGCGCTGAATCCCGAGGTATATAAACAATTTTTGAGCCTTACGGGCATCAAACTTATGGAAGGCTTCGGGCAGACCGAAACGACGCTGACGCTTGCAAACCTTCTTCATATGAACCCGAAACCCGGCAGCATGGGCATGCCGAGTCCGCAGTATAAAATCAAACTGATTACCGCCGACGGCAGACTTGCCGCAAACGGCGAAGAAGGCGAAATCTGCGTCGATATTTCGGAAGGCGCGCCCGTCGGACTTTTCCGCGGATATTACAACAACGAAGAAGCGACAAAAGCGGTAATGCACGACGGACTTTATCACACTGGTGACACGGCGTGGCGCGACGAAGACGGCTATTATTGGTTTGTCGGGCGCACCGACGACATCATCAAATCGTCGGGCTATCGCATCGGACCGTTTGAAATCGAAAGCGTGCTTATGGAGCACCCCGCGGTTCTGGAATGCGCGATAACGGGCGCACCCGATCCCGTGCGCGGACAAGTCGTCAAAGCAACGATTGTCCTTGCGAAAGGTTATACCCCGTCGGAAGAACTGAAAAAGGACATCCAGCAATACGTGAAAAGGCTTACCGCGCCGTACAAATACCCGCGCATCGTGGAATTCGTGACGGAACTTCCAAAGACGATTTCCGGCAAAATCAGGCACGCCGAAATAAGAAAACAGGATAATCAATAAAAGAAATAATATGACAAAATCCACGGTTTAACCGTGGATTTTTGCTTATAAAAACATTGTTTTGTTATTTTGATTTGATTATTCTTACGATTTGTTCAATGTAAAGTTTCTTGAATTCCTGGTCGTTAAGGTTGAAAATTTGTCCAAATTGATTGCCGTTTAAGATATTGAACGTGCTGAAAAACGGAGTCAGGAAAGTTGACAGAAGTACAAGGTATCTTGCCTTCAATTCGTTGTCGCTTGCCGCGCTTGTCGCGCGCATATACGAAATCACCTTAAAGCACAAATCGGAATCCGTTGAAAACATCTGGCTTACCGTTTTGTTGAAATAATTGTTGTATTCCACGTTTTCGGGGGCGAGCATAAAGTTTATGACGTTGATGTTTTCGGCGCAGTATTCGTGGCAGGCGTTGAAAAATGCGGAAATGGTTTCCTCGGGGTGAGTGTTCAGTTCCGCCAAACTTGCGACAAGGTTGTCGGCAATTTTTTTGAAGTCGGAAATCGTGCGCCTGATGACGACGGAAATCAGCGATTTTTTGTCGGTGAAATGATAATTTATCGCAGCAATATTCACGCCGGCGTCGTCGGAGATCTCCTTAATGGTAACTTTCCCGTTGGCTTTTAAGAGTTTAACGGTGCTGTTGATTATTGCGGTTTTGGTAAATTCGGTCTTTTTCATAATTCAAAAATATCGTGTGTTTTTTTCAAATATATATTAATGATATTATGAAATTCGCGATTTGTAAAGAATTTTTTTGACAATTGAAAAAAAATGTCGGAAATTATCTTTTGAAAAAGACGATTTGTCTTTCGCAAAATTATTAAAAACACCCGTTTGTAAGTATTTTTTTGCATAAAAAAAGCGGGATATAATCCCGCAATCTGGCACCCCCTAGGAGAATCGAACTCCTGTTTCCGCCGTGAGAGGGCGGCGTCTTAACCGCTTGACCAAGGAGGCACAAATATATTTAGCGTTTATAATCTATCATAATTTATCGCAGTTGACAAGCGTTTTTACGAATTTATCAGCAAAATATTTTCTTGACAACGCCGTCGCTTTGGCATATCCTTTTTATTATGAAGTTTTTTGAGAAGAAAAAGAAACCCGTTTACGATATGGCTGACCAATCGTTTGTCGCAAGCGTTCTGGACGCGTTGAATTTGTCGCACGGCGACGCCGTCCTTGAAATATCGAAAGACAGCGTGCTTTACGAAAGTTATTTTGCAAACAGATACGGCGCATACGTAAAGCACCTGAAAACCGCAAGCGAATTTACGGGCGGATTTTTTGAACTATCGGTGATGATCGACGTGGTTTCCGACTTTGAAAACCTGTTTGAAATCGCAAGGGAAAATTCCGAACAGGTCGCCGTAATATATCTTAAAAAATGCGTTGAAGAATTGCCGCCTAAATTTTGCGGCGCGCCGTGCAAAACGAGCGTTGCAAGCGGGAATTATAAATTCTTTTTATTCTGACGTAAAATCGCGCATTGTGCGCGAATTTTTAAATAAATAATAATATAATTACAATTTAGGAGTGTGATGATATATGGAAGATAAAAATATTCACTCAAAAATTATAAAACAAGTTTGTAAAGAAATTTTAATTCCACTAGGTGTTTTTCAAAAAGGAACATCTAGGATATATTTAGATGACAATGATTATTTTTTTACAGTTATAGAATTTCAACCATCAAGTTGGGATAGAGGAACTTATTTAAATATTGGCTTAACTTTTTTATGGGACTATAATCAATCAGATCTTTTATATTTTGGATTTTCAAGACAAATTGCTAGTAGATATGGTAAGTTTGTTAGATACGAAAATGAAACTCAATTTAAAAATGAAGTGACAAATTTAGTAAATATAGCAAAAGAAGAAATATTATTTTATAGAAAGTTGAGAGATATAGAATTTGCTAAAGATTGGATGATCTCGTATATTGAAAAATTTACACAGAAAAAGTATGAAAGATTTGGACTTCCTGTTGCAAATATTTGCATATTAAATAATAATAAAGAATTAGCAAAGTTTTATTACGAAAATCATCATAGAGAACGAAATACAGAAACACAAATGAACGATAAAGAATTAAGCAAAGATTATTTGATTTCAAATATTAGGACAACAAGAAAAATGTGGCATAGTAAATCATCAATGAAAAAAATGCCTAATTCAACAACTTATGATAGTTAATTACAAATTACAATTTATTAGTGAGATTGGTTTGAAATATAACTAGTCTTTTTATTCTGACGTAAAATCGCGCATTGTGCGCGAATTTTTAAATTAAAAAACAACAACGAAAAAGACCGGAACGCTTATCGCGTTTCGGTCTTTTGGAGCTGGTGGGCGGATTCGAACCGCCGACCTGTTCATTACGAGTGAACCGCTCTACCTGCTGAGCCACACCAGCAAAACATTTGTTATTATATCATAAATTATCAAATTATCAAGCAAATTTAAGCAGTATCGAAAAATTTTTCGGGAAAATGCGAAATATAAAAAACGTCGCGCGGGCAAAGCACAAAAAAAGACCGCCGCGACGAGCGACGGTTTTATCGCCAAGTTGCCGACTGTAACTTTTTGCGCAACCTATGCGCATAGGTGGGCAAACTATCCGAAACCGCTGTTTTCCTTCATGGTCCGTGAGGACAAGGCGTAACATAAGAGACGGAAATCGTAATCCCTGAAAAAGTTGTGGTTGGAAAATAAGTTACATATCGTACAACCCAGGTACATCTTAATTATACCGCATTATGGCGTATTGTCAATACAATTTTATCATTTTGTCGATAAATCGTGTCAAAGTGTTAGTTATTTTGACATAAAACGTTTGACAGCGTTTTTGATTATATGTATAATTAAAACATAATAAAATAATGAGGTTCGTTTATGACAAGGGTTGCAAGGGGCAGCATTTTCAGCGGCGCAAAACATTTTCACGTTCTCACGGACGGTCTTCCCGGGCTTGACGTTTTCAGAGAGCCGAATATGAAAAACTTTTATCTCATCACGGTTGAGGAAAAGGCAAAGGACACGGGCGTTTCCGTCCTTGCGTACTGCGTGATGCAAAATCACTCGCACCTTATCGTGACTTCCGACGACGTCCAGAACATTTCGGAGTTTATGCGAAGGGTGAACACGACTTACGCCAAGTTTTTCAACCGCATAAACGGCAGAAGCGGATACGTCTTCAACGGAAGATACGAAAGCGACGCTCTTAAAACCCCCGACGAAATCCTTGCCGCGATATATTTCGTACACAACAATCCCGTGAAAGCGCGCGTTGCCGTCAACAGCGGGGAATATCTGTACAGCAGCGCGAAAGATTATCTCAATCAACTGAGTTTCATCGACTACAAGGAACTGAAAAGGCTTTTCAAAAAGGTGCCGGAACTTTCCTCGTACGGCGGCAGCACCGACGAATATAAATTCAAAGAGGCAAAACCTTACGAAAACTGCGACGACGTTCTGATGGACCTTATTCGTCGGTTCAACATCACCGACAAAGCCGCTCTTCAAGATCCCGAACTTCTGAAAACGATTATTTACGAATTGCAGACGAGAAGCGGCGTGTCCCTTCGCGACGTTGCGGTGCTTGTCGGGCTTGACCGCGAAAAGATCAGACGCACGGCAAAGAAAATAAATTACAACGTTTAATAAAGTTATATAACCCCCCAAAAATTATATTGAAACAAGGCGGACGACGTATATTTCTCTCCTTTTATACGTCGTCCGCCTTGTTTTATCCCGCGTTTTTTGACAAAAGTAAAAATTAAAAAATCGCAAGTCGTTTTTTTACAATTTGAAAAAATCCGCCGTGTAAAGCGCGATTTTCTTGCGATTTTGAACGCCTTAAAAACAAAACTTAGGATAAATATTGACTTTAATATATTTATATAATAAAATATATGCAAGAGATTTTTTCTCAAATAAAGTATTATCGGCAAAAAGAAGGAAAATTTTATGAAAAAACTTTCGAGGTTGCTTTTAGTTTTGACGCTCGTACTGCTTATCGGATGCACGTCCGTGCTTCTCGTCGCGTGCGATGACGGTACCGATCAGGGTCCCGCCCCGACCACGCCGTCTTTCAGGGTGTCTTTCATGAAAAACTATCCCGAATCCGGCGAAGAAGACGTGGCTTTCACCAACGTCACGGTGCGACAGGGCAGAACGGTCAGCGCGTATGAAATTACCGAAGACGACCGTCCCGCGGGATACGATTTCGTCGGCTGGTTTGTCGAAAAAGACGGTGACGAAAAATTCGATTTCGCAACGAAAATCACCCAAAACGTCAAAATTTACGCCCACTGGACGCCCAACGGAAAATCCACGGAAGCCGACCTTAAAGGCGGCGTTTTCACGCAGGAAAAAGTGAAAATCAAAACCAAAGAAGGCGAAAAGGAAGTCGATAACGGCGTTTGGAGATACGTCACGGGCGCAAATAACGAAATCGCGCACGAAGAGTCGCGTTTCGACTTCGACACCGACGTTTTAAGAAAGTTAAAAGCGGCAAGCCCGAAAACCACGTATTCGGTATGGAAGGACGAAGAATGCAGCCTGACCATAAACAACGACGCAACAAACCTTGTCGTAAACCTTAAAAACGGCGACAACGTTTACTATATCAAAGCGGTTGCGGAAGACAGCAAAGTCACCGCTGTTTACAAAATCAACGTATATCTTGAACCGAAATACGACGTGAGCGTCATAAGGATTCAGGGTAATTACGAGTCCGGGGTAACGATTTCCGACGTCGCAAAGGGACAAAAGGCCACCGCGCCGAGCATCGCCACGTACGTCGGACACACCTTCGACGGCTGGTATTATTACTCGGAAGAAAAAAGAAACGATAAAGGACAAATTGTCGACGCGGACGAAGACAGCGGCAATATCCTTGTGAAAGTCGGCGATAAGTACTACCTTGCGGACGAAAACGGCAACAGAAGGTTCGCATACGTCGACGAAAACGGCAAAAAAGTCGTATTGTATAAAGGGAAATATTATCTGACCGATAAATCGGGCGCGCGCCTTGCTGACGAAGCGACCGAAATCTACAATCGCCTTGACGAAAACGGATTGCCCGTTTACGACGAAGGCAAACCAATCAAAGTAGGCTCGAAAACCGAATATAAATGGGACTTCAACGTAAACGTCATTGACCGCGAAGACATCACCGTGTTCGGTAAATGGACAACCAATACATATTCGATCACGCTCAAAATCTCGGAAGCGGATAAGGCAAATGGCGCAAAATTCGCAAAAACCAACGAAACCGAACTCTTTATCGGCGGCGTAAACTTCGGCGCGACCGATAAAGCGATTGCACAGCTTATAAGCAACAAAATCGGCGAAACGACCGACAGCAGTCGCCCGGTTGAAAAACCTTTTGCGACGTTCGCAGGCTGGTATTATACCGACGATCTGGGCAACGAAATCAAAGTCGTTGACGAAAACGGCAACGGCGTCCACGCGTTCGACTTTGCAAAAGATATCGATCTTGTCGCAAAATTCAACGCAGTCACATACAAACTCGTCGTGAACGCAAACGACGACTCAATGATGCAGGAAGTTACGGGTAGCAACGACGCGTGGCCTTACGACCAGAAAGCGACGTTCACCGCAAACCCGAAAGACGGCTATACGCTTGTCCGCTGGCTTCTGAACGGCGAAGAATACGCCCCGTTCGGCGCGAACAAGAGCGTTGAATACAATATCGACGAAAAGCACGCCATCAATAAGACGATTACTTTCACGGCAGTATTTGCTCCGAAAGACATCAACGTAACCCTTGTGGACACCGTTGACAACTACGGCAAGACGTTCGTCGTGAAATACAATTCCGACGTCGTTTTGGGACAAGACGCGATCCCCGACGTTCCGAAACTGTCAAACGACGGGACGAAACGCTTCATCGGCTGGTATTATCTTGACTCGGAAGGCACAAAAACCTACGTCGTGAAATACAACGTCAACAAAAACGAAATTCTTGTCGGCAAATGGGCGTTCACGGAAGACGTAACTCTCACCGCAGAATGGCAGCCGTACGAGTTCCATATCGCGATTTACAAGGCAAAATCAAAGATCGCAATGCCCGACGCGGATATGGGCGCAGTCAATATCGGCACGGGTTGGGACGCTTGGACGAAACTTACCGGAAGCACCGAAGAATACGACCTTGAAGGCTATACGAAGCCGTTTGACAACAACGCCGAATTCAGCGTTACGGCAAGCGTTTCGGACAACAATTATTACGTCTTCAAATGCTGGAAACGCCTGACTGCGGACGGACAACTCGTGGACGTTGCGGAAGGCGAAGTTGAGAATAATCAACTTAAAGTAAAAGTGCAGGAACAAGACGTCGCGTACGTTGCGATTCTGGACTATAAACCCGTAACCGTTACGTTCGACCGCGGCGACGCACCCGAATCGGTTGTCGTTCCCGAAAACGTGAACGTCGACTTCAACAAACCGCTGGCACTCAAAGTGCCCGAAGGCGCGCCCACCGAAAAAACCTTTGCGGGTTGGTGGTACGGCGAAGTTCAGTACACCGGCGCGGACGGCACAAGCGTCGATTACAAAACGATTACCGATCCCGAATTCATTAAAAACGGTATCAAACTTACCGCAAAATGGGTTCCCATCGAATACTTCGTCATCGAAAACGGCGTCATCGTCGGCATCGACGAAAACAAGGCGAAGAAGGGCGATTCCTATAAAACCGAATTCACGATAAACTTCGACGACGCAGTCCACGCAATAAAAGACGGCGCGTTCAAAAACAATAAGTTTATCAGAAAGATTACGATAAAAGGCAACATTCAGACCATCGGCGAAGAAGCATTTGCAAACAGCAATATCGAAGAAGTCGTGTTCGAAGGCAACTTCAAAGGGCTTGACATCGGCGCGGGCGCGTTCCGTAATTGCGTCAGGATCACGGTGATCACGCTTCCCGACAACGTGGAACAAATCGGCGATAACGTGTTTGAAGGTTGCTATAACCTTACAAATCTTGCGTATTCGGCAGAAATCCCGCTCGGCAGACTGTTCACGACCGTAAACCCGCAAAACGACAACTGGTATAAGGCGGAACAGGGCGGCGTTACCTATTATCTGCCCAAGAAACTGAAAGAAATCGTCGTTACCAACACCGCTACGGCGATTGCGGATTACGCATTCCAGAACGTGGCGCAAGTCACAAAAGTTACGCTTGCAACCCAAAACGGCGATAAACCTTACACGACGGAAATCGGTAACTATGCCTTTGCAAACACCGGCAGCATCGCGGTAAATCTCGGCAGCGTCGAAATTATCGGCAACGCCGCGTTCAGAAACAGCGGCATCGCGACGGTTGAGTTCATCGCGCTCAAAAAACTTGGCGTAGACGCATTCAACGGAACGACGAACGTTACGGTCGTAGATTTCAGCAAGGCACCCATCGACAACGTTTCGGCAAGAGCGTTTGCAAACTCGTCGATTGCAAGAGTCAACTTTGGCGGTATTAAGATAATTTCGATGAGCGCGTTTGCAGATAGTGGGCTTTCGATTGTTTCTGACGGCGAGAGCGTCGAAACGATTAAGAAGATGGCGTTCTATAAGACCAAAATCAACTCGGTTGGTATTTTCCAGAACGTCGTCGATATCGAAGAAAAAGCGTTCCACGAAACGGACTTCTTCAAAGCGGCAAGCGGACTTGTCGTCATCGGCAAAGTATTGTATTACGACAATAGCAATGGCGGCGGCTACACGGTCGATACGCGCGTCGTTTCGATTGCTCCGTATGCGTTTGAAAGCACGAAATACGCAACGCTTGATCTCAGGGGCTTCTCCAACCTTAAATATGTCGGAAGTTTCGCCTTTGCAAACAATAGTAGCATTGTGGAAGTAATTCTTCCCGCGTCGCTTTCCGAAATCAAGGACAGCGCTTTCACAGGTTCGTCAATCAAGAAAATCAACCTGTCGGAATGCAACAATATTTCAAGAATCTGGCAATATGCGTTTGCGAACTGCAAAAACCTTGACACGATCACGTTTGCAACCTTTACGTCAACCGACGATATGGCTGTGAAACTTGCGATAAACGACTACGCTTTCAGCGGCTGCACGGCGCTTGTAACGCTCAATCTGCCTGAAAACCTCGGCACGCTCGACTCGTACGCGTTCAAGGGCTGCACGAAGCTTACAACGGTAAACTTCGTCGCAAATGCGAAGTTTATTACGCCCGAAACGACGGAAGGCGGCACCGATCCTGCACCCGCGGCATACGACCCGGCAGGTCTTGTTACGACAATCGGCGACGGCGCGTTTATGGATTGCACGTCCTTGACGACGATAACTCTGCCGTACTTCATCGCACGTATCGGCAACTCCGCATTCGAAAACTGCACGGCGCTTGCAACTTTCACGACGATGGACGGCGCAGACTCAAAGACCGCTGCACTTCGTACAATCGGCGACAGAGCGTTCTTCGGCAACACAAGCCTTAATAACGTCGACGTGAACACCACTAAGGGCGTCAACACCATCGGCGTATCGGCGTTTGAAAAATGCGGACAACTTGCAACGATTAACCTTAGCGGCGTGACCAGGTTTGTAGAAGGCGTATTCAGAAACGCAAAAGCGTTGAAGAGCGTTACTATGAGCGCAAACGCAAGCATTTACGTCGGTCAAGAAGCGTTCAGAAACTGCGTGACCTTGTCGGATATCACCGCAAGAATCGCGGCGGTTGAAGACGGCGCGTTCAGAAACTGCATAAGTTTAAGGGCGATTACGTTTGTGTCAAGCGGCATCGAATACATCGGCAGCAACGCGTTCAACGGTTGCGTGCTTATCCAGAAAGTTTTGATCCCGTCATCGGTCGTCGCAATCGGCGACTCGGCATTCGACGGCTGCCGCGGCATTACGTCGCTCACGTTTGAATCCGACGAAACGCTGCAAACGATCGGCTACTCGGCATTCGGCGGCTGCTCGCTTCTGACAAGGGTTATCCTTCCTTCGTCGCTTGTCGAACTTAACGCGTCGGCATTCTATGGCTGCTCGGATCTTGAATACGTCGAATTCGGCGAAAATATTCAGACTGTCGGAGAGGACGCTTTCGCTCTTTGCGCGACCGGTCTCGAAGTAAGATTTACCGGCAAGACCGTTCCCGTCTTCACGGGCGACATCTTCACCGCAACCGAAGGAGCGAAGATCAGCGTAAGACAGGGCTACAAAGCCACTTTCGAGGCGGCACTCGGCACCAAGTACACGATCGTCGAATATACCGCTTAATCGATATTAAGCATACTTCCTCACGGCGAAAGCCGTGGGGAATTTTTTTGAATTATGAAAATTTACGACCTTATTATCGTTGGCGGCGGTATCGGCGG
>ULYQ01004081.1_pt1 | contig 15033 bp, 5 predicted proteins | sample 1962271 | NCBI WGS metagenome assembly ULYQ01 (sample SAMEA4835865, study PRJEB28245) | human gut metagenome | biome: gut microbiome; material: fecal sample | place: Denmark | collected 2008
TTTTTTGTTTCAGTTTTTTCTTTCTTTGCAGATTTTTCTGTTATTGGAACTTCTTTTTCTACTTGTTGACCTGACATTTGAAGTAAGATTTTACTTGCATCTACTGCATCCATTCCATAATGTGCTTTGTCGTTTTGCATTCTTGTTAGAACGTTAACAGTAAAGTCATCACCTGTTACTATTCTTCCTTGTAATGCTGCCATTGCAAGAACTCGGATTTCTTCTGATGGGTCTTGTAACATTTTGTTGATGAGAGCAGTTAAGGCCTTGTCATCTTTTCTAGAAGTATCTTCTTCTAATCTAGAGTAAACTTCTTTTGCGGCTGATAATCTAATATCTTTCTCTTGGCTATTTAAGTAATTTTCCAAGTTCCTGATATAATCATCTGTCAATTGAACAATTTTTTTCTTTTCTGTTTTCTTGTCGTCTTTTGTTTCTGTTTCAGAATTTTTCTCTGAACCTGTATTTGCACCAATTGCAGAACCATTTCCTCCATTCCCAGTCTGTCCAGCTCCGTTCATTGCCCCAGCACCCATTGGATTAGTATAATAATTTGATGGGTAACAAGGAGCATTTACGTTATAAGTTGGAGGAGTTGCTCCAGGAGGAGTTACTGAAGGGTTAAAGATTTGGATGTTAACTCCTGACGTAGAAGCAGGTACTTGTACATTTTGTGGTTGTTGAGCTTGTGGTTGAGCTACACATTGATTTTGTACAGTTTGTGCTTGTTGAACTTGAGATTGAGTCTGTGGTACGTAATAATTTTGAGGGTATGAATATTGAACAGGTGCTTGAGCTGGCTGTTGAATTTGTTGTTCTTGAGCCGTTGGAGCTGCACTATTATTGTAATTGCAGTTATATTTTACCTGTTGTGGAATATTCTGTTGCTGTACGTTTTGGCTCGTAACTTGCATGATACAATTTCCCTATTTTCTACACCTAATATAATAAAGTATTTTTTTTGTAGAAATTTGCTTTTTTATTAAGGAATGTAAACAAAATATTGCTAAAAAAACACACCCTAATTTTTTTAGGATGTGTTTTTTTGTTTTTATTTATTATTAAATTTAGCAGAAACCTAATTTTTCTAGTTTAGATTTGTAGAACCCTACGTTGATATTAAGTTTTTCTCCTATATTTAATAATAGTTTGATGAATTTAATATCTTTATCTCGAGGTCCTTTTTCGTTGTTTTCTAAAATATCACCTATTCTATGATAGATTTTGTTATAATAAATGTTTTGAGCTTCTGAAATATCTATTTGTAGGTCAAGTTTCTCAATCATTTCAAACAGTTCTATGATTGTATCCGCTTGTTGAATTTCAAAACTCTTTGTCAATCTATTTAGGTTTGTGATGATTCTTTTTGCAAAGTTTTTGTTAGAAGGAGTTTTATCAATATCGATATTCATTCTCTTTGCTTCATAGTTAATATCTTTGATTTGTTGAACAATAGGATCTTCTACAAATCCATCACTACCTGCTAATAAGTCATTATATCTATGGCTTAGGGCATATTCAGCAGAAATCTTAAATTCTTTAGGGATTTCTAATCCAAGATTTTGCATATGATAGATTGAACCTTTTCCTTGGTCATACATTTCTTTGTATGTATTTCCAAATTTTTCAAGCTGGTCTTTTAGAAGAATTTGCAAAATTTTCTTTCTTTCTTCGATAAAAATATCTTTCAATGTAAAGTATTCTTTCCCAAATTTTTCATCAAGAGTTCTAATAATTTCAGTTATTGGATTAAGTGCAAATGTTTTTATTAGAGTTGCTTGTAGTTCATTGAATTCAGCATCATTTGAGAATTCTTTTATTGCACAGTGGAAATCTCCTCCAGCGTATTGCATTAGTGCGAACATTAAATCTGCTTTTTGTAATGTTACTTTTGAACTTATTTCAATATGCCCTACAAGGAAATTAGAACTACCTTTTTGTACTTTTTGGTAACTATGGCGTTTAACTGTGTAGCAATAAACGTCTTCTTCGTCTTCAAAATCTTGATACAATGAAGAAATTGCCCACAAACAAGCGAGTTGTTTTGCTGTTACAACAGATGGTTTTACAAAACGCTCGTAAATATCTTTTCCTGTCCCAAATTCTGCAATGTTACTTTTTGCTTGAGATAGAATGTCTTTGAAATGAGTTTCAAAGTCTTCGTTTGTGAATCTTGCAACGAGTTGCATAGCTCTTGCTGCATATTTCATAATTTGAACAGTTTCAATTCCAGAAATTTCTGAGAAGAACCATCCGCAACTTGTGTACATCAACATTGCTTGTCGTTGAATTTCAAGAAGTTCCATACCTTTAACCTTTTGTTCTTCGGTTAGGTCTGGTTTAAAGTTTTCTTTTTGGAATTTTCTTATTGTTACATAATTTCTGTCTAAAATTACGTCAATATATTTGTTTCTGATAGCCCAAGGATTATCGTTGAAATATTTTGGACCTTCTGCTTCAAATACTTTTGCAAGTCCATCACGAAGGTAATCAAGTGCATTTCTTAGAGGTTCTCTCCATTTTTGGTTCCATCCAGGATGGCCTCCAGTTGAACATCCACAATCTTCTTTCCATCTGCCAACGCCGTGGAAACAGCTCCAAGAAGAAGCTTGTTTAATATCAACTTCATAGTCGCTTTCGTACTTGTCTAGATACTCTGCGTAATTGGTGATTTTAAAACCTTCATCTTCTGCTTTAATTTTTAAAACGTATGATAATGCCATATCTCCGAATTTTGTATGGTGTCCGTAGCTTTCGCCATCAGTTGCAATGTTAACTAATTGAGGATAATTTCTTGTTTCAGAAACACCTTCTTTTAATCTCTTGATAAATCTGTTGCCATCTTTTAGTAATTCGTCAAAAGCAACTGATTTTGAGATAGCACCATCATAGAAGAATAAAGCTATTGATTTTTTTGAATCGCCTTTAAGGGTGTATTTGTAAGATCTTGCAGGGTCAATATTTCCCCAGCTTACATCTTGCCATTCTTTATCGCCAGTTTTTCTTATTTTTAGAGCTTGGTATGGTGAAAGAATAGTAAATTTTATGCCGTTATCTACAAGAACTTTTAATGTCGCATCGTCAACAGCTGTTTCTGCAAGCCAGATTCCCTCTGGTTTTCTACCGAAACGATATTCAAAATCACGGATTCCCCATTTAACTTGGGTTTCTTTGTCATGAGCATTTGCAAGTGGCATAATCATATGGTTATATACTTGAGCAAGTGCGTTGCCGTGTCCAGAGTGTTCTGAAATGCTGTCAATATCTGCTTTAATAATTCTTTCATATGTAAGAGGTGCAAATTCTTCCATCCAAGAAAGCAAAGTTGGACCGAAGTTGAAGCTCATGTATTGGTAGTTGTTTACAATATCAAGAATTTGGTTTTTGTTATCCACAATTCTTGATACCGAGTTTGGATTGTAACATTCTTTGCAGATTCTTTCATTCCAGTCGTGGAAAGGTAATGCACTATCCTGCAACTCAATAGCTTCTAGCCATGGGTTTTCTCTTGGCGGTTGGTAAAAATGACCGTGTATTGTTAAAAATTTTTCTGTTGTACTCTTTTCCATAAATTTATTCCATCTTTTGTTTTGTTATCTAGTTTTCTGTGGATTCTTTTTTAGGCTTTTTTACAGTTAGGACTTTGAAAGAATCTACATCCATCCAAGGATCTCCAAGTGCTGTTGAGAAAACTTTTCCAGTGAATTCAATTTCATCTCCAGCATCAAGGTCAATATTTTTTTCAGCAACTTCTTTTTTTAAGAAGATTTTTAATTCTGAAAGTGGGATGTCGTGGCTTGTCATATCAGGTCTTTGGATAAGGAATGAGATGTATTTTTCAGAAGATCTCATTGCAGGAGAATAATCCAGACCTAAAGTTGAAAACTTGTCAAATTTTGCTTTGATTTTAATATTTCTTCTCAAATATCTGTAAGGATTTGCAACAACGTCAAGTGGATTAACTGAAACATATTCAATCGGAGCTTGTTGTTGAGGAACGGCAGCTCTTACAATTGTTGGGGTTGTTGTTTGAGAACAAACTTTGTTTATAGTTAGCCCTGTTCCAAGAGAAATAATCAGTGCTAAAGTAATTATTTTAAATTTTTTCATTTCTACCTCTTACTTAAACTTTTAACACCTACATTTTAGCACATAATTCAAATAAAATAAACTGTACGAGCTGGTATAAATGTATTATTTTTGTTAATAATAGACTTGAATTATTAATTAAAAAGTATTATAATAGAAATATACATTTAGAATACATTTCTTGATGGATGAAATTTTATATTTAGGCATTATATCATATTAATATTACACTAGTTTATTTTTTTTATTTTACATAAATGTCACAGAATTTATAAAAAGCTCGGAGTAATTGAGATGAGAAAGTCTAAAAATTTTTCAAAAAGAACTACTAAGCCCAATAAGAATGCAATCAAAGCTCTATCTGTCGCAACAATTGCAGGTCTAGCCATGATTGGGGGAACTGCACAGGCTCAAGATGTTCAAAAAGCCCCAACTCCGACAGTTCCTACTTATACGCTTGATAAAGCGGATAAAGATTCAAACACATTGTACATCCCAAGTTATGATACTAAAACGGGAGAGGTTACGGATGCTTATTACAAGGTTAACTATAAAAATACTCAGTTTGGTACAGGTACAGAAAATTCAAAAGACTTCAACGTAAAAACTTCTGCTGGAAATATTGATGTCAACGTAAAATATGACAATTCAGAATTGACAAATCGAACTGAAAATTATTCTCCAGTTGAAAATATAGGGGGAACATTTGTTGATAATAATATAACTGATTCTGCTTACGCTTTAGGTGGAGCAGTTAGGAATGAATCAACAATTACTAATATTAATGCGGGTTTTGCTGGAAACTCTTCTAATTCAACAACTAACGCAGAAGGTGGAGCTATTTTCAATAAAGATGGTGCATCTATTTCTAATATAAATGGTTATTTTATTGGTAATACTCTTTCTCCATTAGATTCTGATAAATCTGCTTATAATATTGGTGGTGCTGTTGCGAATGATGGTTCTATTGGAGATATAGTCGCAGATTTTATTGGAAATAGTATTAACGGAAATAATCGAACAACAGCATTAGGCGGTGCTATTTATAATACAAACACAATAAATAGTATCACTGGTGATTTTGTAGGAAATTCTGCGACTGGTAGTTATGCGGTCGGAGGAGCTATTTATAACTCTGCAAATGGTTCTTCAAATGCTCCTTACATTGGTGCAATAAATGGTAATTTTATAGGAAATTTCGCATCAAGTGATGGCGGTGCAATATACAACAATACTTACTATAATTCAAGTAGCATTTCTAAAATAGGTTCAATAGAAGGTGATTTTATCAGAAATACTTCTGGACGTTTTGGTGGTGCAATCTGGAATAATGGTACAATTGGTGATATTAAAGGAAACTTTATTGAAAATACCGCTCAAAGGGGTGGTGCAATATACAATTTCAATCAAGGTGCTTCTGCTCCAGTAATAAAAAGTATTACAGGTGATTTTATTGGTAATCATATAGATAGAAGTGATTTTGGGGCTGCTATTTATAATGAAGGTGTAATTACCGATGGTATCAAAGGTAATTTTATCGCTAATACTATAACTGGTTCTGGAATGGGTGCAGGTGTTTATAATGTGGGCCCATATTCAGGTAATTATAAAACCTTAATAAATGGTATTCAAGGTGATTTTGTACAAAATAAAATTACTGGAAGTGGTTATATCTCAGGAGCAGGGATTTATAATGAAAGAGCAATAATAAATAACGGAATTATTGGTAATTTTATTCAAAATGAGTTGGTTGGAAACGGTGGAACACTTGAAGGTGCGGCTATTACAAATAAATCTGGAGCGACTATTTCTGCGAGAGAAGATGGAATAAGTATTTCTGGTAATTTTATTGGTAACAAAATTTCTGGAGCTACTTATGCTGATGGTGTAGCTATTTCAAATAGGGATGGTGCAAAAATTGACGGCGAAATTGTGGGTAATTTCTCTCAGAATAGTGTAACTTCGGATTCTGTTGAAGGCACTGCAATTGCTAATAAATACGCCACTATTGGTAAAATAACTGGTAAGTTTGTTGAAAATACTGCTCAAACTACTAATACTGCTCAAGGTGGTGCTATATATAATGAAGGCTCTATTACAAATGGATTAGGTGATTCAACTTTCATAAGAAACTCAATAACGTCTGAAAATGGCTATGCAGGAGGAGGTGCTCTTTATAACTATGGAAGTATCCAAGGTGAATCTGCTGTAAAATTGTATTTTGAGGGTAACTCTGCTGTTTCAAAAACATCTAATGCTCAAGGTGGTGCTTGGTTCAATGGTGGTTCATTTGCTAGTAAAGATATTACTGCTGATTTTATTAATAACTACGTTGAAGGTAAGTCAACTTCTGAAGGTGGTGCTTTTCATAATAGCACTACTCTAGGTAACTTGACCGCAAACTTTATCGGCAACTACGTATCTGGTCAAGAGTTTGTTGCTGGTGGAGCATTATATAACAGAGGTAGTATCGAAAAGATTTCTGGTTTGTTCCGGGATAATTTTGCAAAAACTGTTGGAATAGGATACGGAGCAGAAGGTGGAGCTTTGTATTCTTATAATGCAAATGTTGATGCTGACTTCTTAAACAATTACGTAGAAGCTGATGGAAATGTTAAAGGTGGTGCGATTTATTCTTATAACCTAACTTTGAACGGCGAACATACATACTCTAATAATGGGGCAATTTCTCATAGCAAAAATTCTTTGGGTGGTGCTATTTCATCTGAATATGGTCCAAGTATTGAAAATGTTAAAGGACTATTTTCAAATAATTACGCTCAAGCAGGTGAATTTGCTATGGGTGGTTCAGTGTATTCAGCTAATGGAATTAAAAATGTAGATGGAACATTCTTGAATTCTTATGCAAAATCTGAAACAAAAAATGCCCAAGGTGGTGCAATCTATGCTAGTTCAATCGATAGTTTAAAAGGCTCATTTGGTAACAACTATGTTGAAGCTAAAGAATATGCACAAGGTGGTGCTGTTTTTGCTAATTCTATAGAAACAATTAGTAATGCCACATTTGATAATAACAAAGCTATTTCGGCAGAGAAAAATGCTGATGGTGGTGCTATAAATTCAACTCATATTACTTCAATTGAGAATAGTACATTCTCAAACAATTCTGCGATTTCAAAGAGTTCTGATGGATATGCTCATGGTGGAGCTATTTATACTGGAGGAATTGAGTCTATAAAGAATTCAAACTTTATCAATAACTCTTCTTCTTTTGCTGGTGGTGCAATTTATTCATACGGGAAAATTGATACAATTGAAAATTCTACTTTCGCAAGTAATAAATCTCGTGATAATGGCGGAGCTTTGATTGCAGAGGCAGGAATTGGTACAATTACAAATTCATCATTTATCAATAACACTTCAACTAATGGTAAAGGTGGAGCAATTTATGCAACAAAAGATTTGAATATTGTATCTAAAAATGGTTACAATTCTTTATTCACTGGAAACATTGCAAAGATAGACGGTAAAGTTGAACAAAACGCAATCTATATGGAAACCCCAGAGGATGAGGGTGATGTTACTTTGACTCTAGATGCCCAATCAAGTGGTAGATTTGTCCTAAACGATACAATCAACGGCAATAGCTACAACTTGAAAATGACTGGTGACAAAACAGGAGAAGTATATTTCAACAATAAAATTGTAAATGCTAATATTACTCAAAATAATGTAACAAGTTATGTTAATGATGCTTCTCAGTTGAACTATAACAATAATCTAGCTATAAATAGCGGAATTATGAATATTAACAATATGGGATTAGCTCCATTGCATTTGAACTCTTTTGTGAACGATGGAACAATCAATATTAATTCAGTTGATATTAACCCAGCAACTGAAACTATGGGTAAAATAACCGCAGATAGTTATGGTTCTCAAACAGGTACAATTAACGTTAATGGTTTAAATGTTTTGGCTGACCCAAATCCAGACAAACTTCAAACGAATGTATTCTTTGCTGATAGTGCATTTGCAAATACCGTAAAATATAATGGCTCAAATGAATATATGGGCAAGATATACAAATACACCGTAGGATATTCGCCAGAATCTGGTGAATTCCAATTTGTTCGTGGAGGTGGCTCTAGTGGTGCTGATTCCTTCAACCCATCTGTATTGAGTTCATCTGTAAATGCTCAAGCTGGTACTAACGCTACTGTTAACGAAACATTCCATTATGTATTTGAACACGCAGATGCGTTTACTCAATTACCTTCAATGGATAGATTTGCTAAAATCAATGAAAATAGATACGCATTAAGTTCTGATTTCAATAACAATATACCAGGAATTGCCCCAGAATTTAACAATAAAGCTGGATGGTTCAGACCGTATGTTACATTTGAAAAAATGAACTTGAGAAATTCTGGTGCTGTAAATGCTACAACTTACGGTTCATTAGTTGGGTTTGATAGTGATTTTCAAGATTTAAAACACGGATGGACAGGTGTTACAACTGGTTATATTGGTTATACTGGTTCTCAGTTAAGATATTCTGGTGCTGATACTACAATGAACGGTGGTTTGATTGGTTTCACTCAAACTTTTTATAAAGGCGACTTCTGGACAGCGTTGACTTTGAGTACAGGTGCTAGTGCTGGGCAAACTAATACAATGTACGGCAAGGAAGATTTTACAACTCTATTTGCTGGTGTTGGTTCAAAGACTGGTTATAACTTTGAATTTAAAGAAGGTAAATATATTATTCAGCCTGTTTGGTTTATGAGTTACACAATGGGTAAAACATTTGATTATACAAATGCGGCAGGAGTGAGAATTGAATCATCTCCAATGCATTCAATTATGTTAAATCCAAGTTTGCGATTTATAGCTAACACTAAAAACGGATGGCAACCGTACGCAAGTGTTGGAATGGTATGGAATGCGATGAATGAATCAAGTGCATCAGCAAATGGGACTAAGTTGCCAGAATCAAGCATAAAACCATATGTGGAATATGGCGTAGGGCTACAAAAACGATTTAAAGATGACTTTATTGCATTTGGACAAGCAATGATAAGAAATGGCGGTCGTAACGGTATATCTTTAACCGCAGGTTTCCGTTGGGCAATCGGACGAGATAAAGAAAAACCATTAGAAAAAGTTCAAGGTGTAAATAATAAGACTATTGGCTCTGGAACTAAAGCTGGTGACAAAACTGTTTCAATGAAGAAATTTCTTCCTCCAACAGTATCTATAAAAGTTGGGGATAGTAAGGTTTCACATACAACAGACGGAAGAAAAATTGTGAAACAATTATCTCAAGCTCAAAGAGAAAAATTAGCAAAACAATACCAAAATACGACAAGAACAACTTCTATCGGTGATATGAAAAAATTATAATTCTTAAGTACTTTAAAGAATAAAGTTTATGTGCAGAGATATTTTTTCTGCCCTTTACTTTTTTAATTTTCTCTTGTATAATCTTGGTGTGAGGGTTAAGGGGGTTATAGATTTAACTCTATTGGAAGTTTGTCCCCTTAAAAAAGAAAGAGATATGCTCTATCGATGAGTAAAGCAACAGAATTTAATTACAAGTTTATAAAAGAACAAGCAGGCGCTGGAAACTGGCGTAGAGGCTATGAATACTATTTGAAAGACATGGTCTTTGATAATTATCCTGAAAAGAATTTCTATATGGGAAAAGTTAAAGGTAATTTTCAAGACCATTACAATACAGATTTAATTTTTAAGAAAAATAAAGTCGAAGCTCGTTGTAGCTGTCCATTAAAAGATGAATGGTGCAAACACTCTGTTGCAGTTGCACTTAAAGCTATTAACGAACATGCTTATGAAGATTGGCTAGAAACAAAGTTTGGAATGGAATTTGATTTTCCAGATGAAAACACTGCTCTGACAGAAGAGCCTCAAGGTAATTATATTTTTCACTTTAACCCTAAGCGTAAAGCTAATTTTTTCTCTATTCTTGTTCGTTCAAGAGATACAGGAAAAATTGTCCGCCAAATTGAACCCATTTTGCGTGGGGTGATTGAGGCTCAAAAGCAAGATCCTAATTTTGATTTAAACAATTCTCAAAAAGTTGAGTTGCTAATCTTTCAACAATTATTAAAGATTTCTAGACAAGATAAAAAAGCTGGTTGGTACGATATTCCAATTGCTAAATTTGGACAAGTTTTTTCTTTGCTTTCAAAAGCGGATGAAGTTTTAGACGAGAAAACTAAAGACCGTTTGAAATTTGCGGATGATGAATGGAAACTTGTTTTATATGTAAATTCTTCGTCTGTTGCTGGAACATTATTGTTATCTCTTGAATGGCAAAGACCAGACAAGGATGATGTTTATCCATTTGAAGAAGTTAGATATTTTTCAAGACATTTAAAATGGGGTAGATACAAAAATGTTATTTTCCCTACAAATGTTGCTATTCAATCTATCCCTCAAAATATTACAAAATCATCTTTTACAGATTTGAAAGATGCTGAGTGTGGAAAATTTATTTATGAAGATTTACCAAAGCTTCGTCAAGTAATGGATGTTGTTATTGATGAAAAAATTTCTAAATTGATGTTGGAAGAACGTCCTCCAATCAATGTTGTAACAATGGGTATTGATTATGACCAATCGTTGAAAGCATCTTTGGATTTTGAATATGACGGAGTTAGAGTTCCTTATTCAAAATCAACAAGCGAAAAACCACCATATATTACAATCAAAAAGCCTGATGAGGATATGATTTATTGGGTTAAACGTAATATAAAACACGAAAATGAAGCATATGCGATGCTTTTGGCTTGTAAATTTGTTCCTATGCAGACAAATAACCTTGCCTTAGAAAAAGAAAATGCAATTGATTTTTATAATTATTATTTAAAACAAGCTGGCTCTGGATGGAAATTTGAAGAAAAAGATGATATGTCATTTTTCAAGATTATGGAAGATCCTTTTAGATTATGTGCCGAAATTGATTTCTCTGATGAACAACCAGATAGTTTTGATATTAAAATTTATGGTAAAGTTGGGGATGAAGTTATTGACTTTGATGAGATTTATGACACAATTCAAAGTGATGAAAAGTATGCTAGAATTAGAAGTTTAGGTTTTGTAGAATATCCAGCTCAAAATATTTATTCAATGATGAGATCATTCAATTCATTTGATGTTTATAGAAATCCTGACAATCGATTTACCGTTAAAACTTATCGTGCTGGTTTGATTAATGAACTTAAAAACCTTGGTGCAGAACTGATTTTAAGTGATAGATTTAAAACTTTCTGGGAACAAATGTCAACTTTCTCAACTGCTGAGGAAACAACTCTTCCTCAAGGTATTAATGCTGAATTTCGAGAATACCAATTGAAAGGTTTTGGTTGGTTATGGTTCATGTATAAGTATGGGCTAAATGGTATTTTGGCAGATGATATGGGGTTAGGTAAAACTCTTCAAGCCTTGACTGTATTGCAAAAGGCGAAGGAAGAAGACGGACCTATGCCAACACTGGTTATTGCACCAACAACAGTTGTATTTAACTGGGAATCTGAAATTCAAAAGTTTGCTCCGACTTTATCTTGTTTGAAATTGCAAGGAGGAGAAAGAAAACAATTCTTCAAAAAAATTCCAGAATACGACGTAATTATTACTAGTTATGCTCTTGTTCGTCGTGATATTGCTAAGTTGAAAGATATTAATTTTAGATATGTAATTTTAGATGAATCTCAAAATATCAAAAATGCAACTTCTCAAACAGCTCAAGCAGTTAAACAGTTGAACTCTCAGCATAAGTTAGCTCTTTCTGGTACTCCAATAGAAAATAAATTGGAAGAGTTGTGGTCTGTATTTGATTTCTTGATGCCAGGATTCTTGTTCTCAATGGCAGATTTTAATTCAAGATATGTTAATCCAATTATGGAACGTCAAGACAAAATTGTTGAAAAACGCTTGAAATTACAGATTTATCCATTCATCTTACGTCGTATGAAACGTGATGTAGCGAAAGATTTGCCAGATAAAGTTGAAAATATTGCGTACTGTGAATTAACTGATGAACAAAAGGATTTCTATTTACAAGTTCTTGATAGTACAAAAGAAGAATTGTTCAAATCTATTGAACAAAATGGACTTGAAAAGAGCAGATTGTCTATTTTCTCTGCACTTCTTCGTATGCGTCAAATTTGTTGTCACCCAAGACTTTATGACAAAAATAATGTTAAAAATGTTATTTCTTCTGGTAAGTTTGAAAAACTTAAGGTTATGTTGGAAGAAATTATTTCAGAAAAACACCGCATTTTGTTATTCAGCCAATTTGTTGACATGTTAGATATTGTGAAAGCTTGGTTGGATAAATCTGGAATTAAATACGAATATTTGACAGGTAAAACAAAAGACCGTCAAGGTGCAGTTGAAAGATTTAATAATGACCCAACTATCCCAATTTTCTTAATTAGTTTGAAAGCTGGTGGTACTGGTTTGAACTTGACAGGTGCGGATTATGTAATTCACTATGACCCATGGTGGAACCCTGCGGTTGAAGATCAGGCAACTGATAGAGCTTATCGTATTGGCCAGAAAAAGAAAGTATTTGTTTATAGACTTATTACACGTAATACAGTTGAAGAAAAAATTCAAAAACTTAAAACAATTAAGAGAAATCTTGTTGATAGCGTAATTTCAGTAGATAGAAACATTACAAAATCGCTTACAATGGATGATATTAGAGAAATTTTCTCTGTTGATTAATCAAATTGTTTTTTGAGTGATGCCCTTTCTTCTTTGAGTAATGCGTTAAGTTTTTTATTCGCAAACTTTAATTTGTCTTCAAATTTAAAATTGAGTTTGTAACTGAGTTTAAGGTTTAAAGCATCTATAAAGTCGTCAATGTTTTTGATGCCTTTAAATCTAAAATGAATTTCATCGCTATATGCGTTAATTTCAGTTATCAAATGTGATCTGATTTTTTGTAGTGTTTCTATTGCTATATCTCTTGGCAAGATATCTATGAGATCACTTGCTTCTTTTCTAAACTTTTTCATGTTCGTTTTGGAGGAAATTTCTTCCATAAAAAATTTATTAATATAATCTGTTGCGTTGGAATATCCTTCATTATTTATAAGATTATTTATTCTGTGCATTTTTACTTTTGGATTGTAAAGGTAGTCAATCATATGTCTGACTTCGTGGAATAAAGTGTATTTATTTTCAACTTCAGTTTTGTTCTTTTTAAGTGGTAAGAAAAGAGCAATTCCATCATATTGTAGAATTTGTTTTTCTTTATCGACAGATAGGATATTAGCAATTGAGCCACTAAATTGCTCTCTTTCTTCGCTCTTGATTGTGTAGTTAATCTTATTTGGGGCAAAAAGGTTATCTATACATTTTCTAATCCTAGAAATTGAATAAACCCCATCCTTACATTCGTTTGTAATATTTTTATAAAACTCTATGCTCTTTTGTTTTGCTATTTTATTCCTTTTATCAAATGTGTTTTTTACATATTCAAGGGGTAATTTAGCATTGGGCATTATTTTAGAGGTAACGTTATATATCATTTGTTATTTATCCTATTTTACTTTTGCAAGAAAACGTGAAGGAAAAATTTTTTGCTATTAAATCTCGTAAAAAGTTCTTTGTTGATTTTTTATAATATGCGTGTTAGCATAAAGCTCGTAGATAAAGGAAAAGTAATTTTAATGCTAAATTCAAATTTAAACACTCAATCTTGGTGGTGCCTGTTGAATAAGACAGGTCTTTTGAGTTGGCGTTAGAGCTGATAATTTTATAAATTAAGTTTAATTATAAATGACCTGATCTTGTGTGTTCAGGTCATTTTTTGTTGTCAGTTTATCTAAAAAAGGAAATTACTTATGGAAATTAGAAAAATAAATAGCAATACTCCGTCATTTACAAATTCTGGAAAAATTGGTTTAGGGTTAAAAACAGCAAGTAAAATTTGCTCCATTCAAGAAGGAGGAGCAGGATTATCTCATATAAAATTTATTCAAGATTGTGCAACGTGTTTACTGCCTAAAGTTGTATTTGCTCGTAGCAAGGCTGAATTGGCAGAAAATTCGTTTTTGGAATTTACCGAGTCTATTTTAGTTTATTATTTCCCCGCATTGTTGGGCGAAAAAGTTTTTAGAAATATTTTCTCTAAAAAACTTCCAAAAGATTTAAAATCTCAAGTTTCAATTCCAGCACCTATCCTTTTGAAAAATAAAGCTATTCGTAATAATAAAAAAATCATGCCAGTAAAAGCTGCTCTTGCTTTGGCTGGTTTAGCTATACCGTTGACGGAATTTGTTTTGAATTATGCCAAAAATATTATGACTTTAAAAATTTTCAAGCAGGCGAATTTTGATAATATTGCGAATTTAGACAAAAATAAAAAGGTGGAAGATAAGGCACAAGCACAAAAAGTTGAAAACAGTGCGAAACGTAATATAAAAATGGCTGGAGGAGTTTATGCTACCTCTTTAGGGCTTGCAGGGTTGTTGCTTGCAAAAGGTGATAAGTCAAAATTATTACAACAAATTTCAGAATTGATTGTTGCTCCTGGGTCAAAATTATTTAAGAAAAATGAAAAGTTGAAAAATTTCTTTAATAAATTTTTTAGTTTAGATTTCGGGAATGATAATGGGAAATTATGTTTATCTCGAGGTCAATTAACTTCTTGTGTTTTGATTGGAGGGGCTGGGTATTTTGGTTCTTCAAAAGACAGAGGAAAACAAAACTTCTTAGAGACTTTGTATCGTTATCCGCTTGTTGGTTTTTACATAATTTGTGGAAATGAGTTATTAGAAAAAGGGTTTAAAAAACTGTTGTATAAAACTGGGCACTGTAAAGAAGTCTTGAATGAAAAGTTAGATGTTCCAAGATTTGATGAGTTGAAAGAATATGTTAAAAAGTTTGAAGGAAACGAAAAAGAATTATATAAAAAAATGCTTAAACAAAAGGTTTTAATTTCTG
>ULYQ01041289.1_pt1 | contig 14792 bp, 8 predicted proteins | sample 1962271 | NCBI WGS metagenome assembly ULYQ01 (sample SAMEA4835865, study PRJEB28245) | human gut metagenome | biome: gut microbiome; material: fecal sample | place: Denmark | collected 2008
GTCCGGTTTCGGAATACCTAAAAAGGACTTGCCGGAGCGAGAGAGCAGCTCCATTTGCCGTACCAGTCCCATAGCCAGCTTTTGCTGTCCCGGCGCCGGGTGGTAGTCTGTTTCTTTTGGGTGATAGTAGCGGTCTGTGGTGCCAAACAGGTTTAGGGTGGGGTAGAGCAGCAGCTGCCCCCGCACCCGGTGGGTGCCTTTGTAGCGGGTGGCGCAGCCTTGGGCCAGGTTGCCGCCGGCGCTGTCACCTACCACAAAAACGGCCCTTGGGTCAATGTGCAGCTCCCGGGCACCGTCGCCGCCCAGCCATTCCAGTACGCGGCAGCAGTCATCGTACAGCGTGGGATATGGGTGCTCCGGCAGCAGTCGGTAATCCACCGCTACCACAGGCATGCGGAACTTTTCTACAAACAGCTTCCACCCCTCGTCGTAGGGGCGCAAGGTGCCGCCTACAAAGGCACCGCCGTGGATAAAATACAGGCAAGGGCTGCCCGGCGCACATTGGGCACTGTTGTACATGCGAATGGGAATGGGATAACCGTCCGCCGCCGGTACGGTGCTGTCCCGCACTTCAATCTTTGCCTGTACGCATTTGGCGTAGGAAACACGGTCACACCCGGCACGGAATCCGGCCAAGATCTTCGGCGTTACCGGAATTTTGACCCGGTCCAGAATGAAATTTGGCACCAGCCCCGTGGACCGCGCCATTTTGCCCATGGGTCCGCCCAGCAGCCGCGGGTCAATCCCATTTGGCGAACCGGCGTCCGGTGCATATTTGGTGATGTAGGGCAGATCGCCGTCCATCTCCACCGCTGCCGTTGCCTTTAGTTGTTGCAAAAATTCCTCCGTGTACCACTTGTGATCCCATTGCTTTTTCGGTTTCATTCCCGTACCCTCCGTCCATCGATCGCGCCTCCAAACCCGACCGCTTTCTGTTCTCATCATACCAAAACCCTTGCCAAATTGCAAATCAAGGCGAAAGTGATTTTAAACTGGAAAAATATACAGAAAGTGACAAACCACGCGTAGAAATATGCAAATTTAGGCAAAAAATTGCTAATAGTACGCAAACAGCGTATAGAAGTGAACAATTTGTTACTGTAAAATAAATATGAATATGCAGTCGCAACAAAATCGCAGCCTCAAAAGAGAATGTGTATAGGAAATCATAGGACTAAGGAAAAATGAGTCTTTTTAGATTTGGAAAGAAAAAGAAGAAAAATCAAAGTTGCGGTGATGTGGTCGGTTCACCGGATATGTGGGCAGCGGCGAATGGTATAGGTATGCAGGCGCCTTATGAAACTGCCAGAACTTTTGGTGGCGCTGCACAGAAGAATATGGCGGAGATGACAGAGCCAATTTCGCTGCCGGGTCAAAACCAGTATGGCGCAACGGAACCGCTAATGGCACCGGCCTATGATTCCGTTGGCGCAACGGAGCCGTTGAACACGCCGGTGCAGCACTTGCAAAGCGCCGCACCGATTTTGCCTTTTACAGACGGCAACTATGGCGGGGCAGAACCTTTGCATGTTCCGGTGGAGGATTTTTATGGTGTGACAGAGCCACTGGATATGCCGGACAACGGTAAGTACAGCGCAGCAGAATTGCAGGGAACGCCGACGCCAAACGGTTTCGGTGAGACGGAGCCTCTCGTTCCGCCAAGTGGATATGTGCCGGGCTTTGTGCCTCCTAATCCGGCTTCGCTTATGCAGGATTTGTCTAATCACTCCGGTGATACGTGTGTTTTAATGCCCCAAATGCCGGCAGCTACCTTTTTTGTGGTGCGCACCGGTCAGTCCGTACCGATGCAGGGAACAGAATTTTCCATTGGCGCAGACCCGAGTTGCTGTAATTTGGTCTTACAAAATGATTATATCAGCAAGCGCCAGGTAACCGTTTCTTTTACAGAGGGCGGCTATACCGTTGTTGATCACGGCTCAACCAATGGTACAACGCTGAACGGTGTCAAGCTGCAACCCAATCGGCATTATCCCATGCGATCCGGTGATCGGTTAATCTTGGCTAACGAGATCGTAGATTTTGAAATCCAGGGGGACTCCAAATGAATTATTTAATTGCGGCACAAACGGATATTGGCCCGGTCAAAAAGACCAATCAGGACAGCTACTGTATTCAAACCGCCCGGAGCAAGCAATATGGAAATTTGTTGTTTGCCGTAGTGTGTGACGGTATGGGCGGATTAAAAAAAGGCGAGGTGGCCAGCGCAACCGTGGTCGCACGCTTTACAGATTGGTTTGCGCAGAGCTTGCCGATTCTGCTCAGCCAGCGCACAATGGATTTTGCGTTATTGCGCAAGGAATGGACCCATTTGTTGAATCGGCTCAATGCCGATATTGGCAATTATGGACTGGATCACAATATTTCTCTCGGTACGACTGTGGTGGCTGCACTTTGCATTGGCAATAAACTGTATGTGGTCAATATCGGCGACTCCAGATTATATAAGATACAAAATAATGTCTCGCGTCTCACGCAGGATCAATCCCTGGTGGCTCGGGAGATCAGCGCTGGAAAATTGGCTCCGGATCAGGAAGAAAAAGATACGCGGCGCAATGTACTTTTACAGTGCGTGGGCGCCTCTCATGTGTTGCAGCCGGAATTTTTAGAATACACATTGGAGTCCAATACGGTTTACCTGTTGTGTACAGATGGTTTTCGTCATGAAATCCAAGAGGAGGAGCTACTGGGACTGCTCTCACCGCGGGTGGTACGGTCTGAGCGCGGAATGCAAGATGTGTTAGTTGAGATCATCGGTCTGTTGCAACAACGGAATGAACAGGACAATATGACTGGTGTCGCTTTTAAGACAGTGCATTAAGGGGGGCAGTTATGGCAGAGATCGGATCCATTATAGATGGTAAATATGAAATTTTAACAGAACTGGGACATGGCGGTATGTCTGTTGTGTATTTGGCCATGGATCGACGTTTAAAAAAACAGTGGGCCGTAAAGGAAGCGAAGAAGAAACCGCCGGGCCAAAGCAATATTGTCGGTTTAACGCCGGTGTCAGAAGCAGAAATGCTCACCAAGCTGAATCACCCCAATATTGTGCGCATTGTGGACATTGTTGATCAAAACGATACGATCTACATTATTGAGGATTTTGTAGAAGGCAAATCCCTGGCTGAAGAAGTGAAGCACGGTCCTTCCACACCGGAAGATGTGGTGCTTTGGGGCTCCCAGCTTTGCGATGTACTGGAGTATTTGCATACCCAGTCCCCAAAAATCATTTACCGAGATATGAAGCCGGCCAATGTGCAGTTGTTGCCGGACAGACAGCAGATCAAACTGCTGGATTTTGGGATAGCAAAGAAATACAAGCCGCAGAATGTGGGCGATACCACCAATGTGGGTACGCGCGGGTATGCGGCGCCGGAACAATTTGATGCTAAGGTGCAGTCGGATGCGCGCACAGATGTGTATTCGCTGGGCATCACGCTGCGTTCCTTGCTGATGGGAAAAACGCCGTATGATGTGGAATTTTACGACGATATTCGCAAGCAGAACCCGGCGGTAACAGACGGTCTGATTAAAGTGCTGAATAAAGCTACGGCGCAAAACCCGGCTAATCGGTATCAATCGGCGGCGGATTTTAAGTATGCGCTTCAGCATTATCATGATCGGGACGAGGCTGTCATTCGCATTCGGCAACGCAAACTCAATGCCTTTCGCGGATTGATTGCTGCGGCTATTTCCTTTTTTATGATCGGTGCGATTTTGATGCCGCTTTCGTTTGTGGTACGCAATCACGATTATCAGGACAAATTAAGCAGCGGCAAGTATGAGGAGTGCATTGCTATTGACCCCACCCGGGCAGACGCTTATCAGGGCTATGTAGAGAGCGCCAGCGCAAACCAGTTGGCAACTTTACCGGACTATATTGGGCAATATACACAAATCAAGGACACGGAGGATCGTAATACGGTCGGCTTTGAAATTGCTCTGCGTGTGGAACTGAATAGCAACTTGGATAAGAAAGATGCGCTGGATAATGCCTGCAAATATTATCGTTCCTTTGCCAGTACAGATCCGGACAGCATTCGCATTTTGCCCAATCAGCCTTTTGATATTAAAAATGGCTTAGAATCTGTGGATATACCGGCGAGTATTGCAACCATTAAATTGTATTACGCCCAGATTTATCAGGCTGCCGCCAATTACAGCAACGACCCGGACGCCAACGGCGCAGCGAAAAATCTGGACGAGGTGATGAAAAATCTGCAAACCATTCGCAGCTTTTTGGAGGAGAACAAGGATCAGCTGGCCGCGTATGATGCACTTTATAACAGCGCCAATACCAGTGACGCAGAGTGCCAGGGTATATATGATTTTATGGTGAAAAGCCAGGCAAATTGTCTGATCGACAACAAAGCCTATTTCCTGCCCAAGCGAGCGGCAGCACTGCAATGCTTCTTTGATGATAGCATCTCGCAAAAAGCCAAGCAGAATTTTAAGGAAAATACATAAGGAGGTAGTATTTATGTACAGTGCAATGATCGGACTTTCTATCTCTTTTATGGTGCTTGGCGTGATTTTAGCAATTACGGCCGTTTTTGTGTTCTTCAAGAAAAATATGGCCCAAGTGTACGACGCCCTGCTGGATCGAGGGTATCAAGAGCGGCTCCGGCACCACAAACATACAGCCGCTCCTGCTCCGGCAACTCCCAGTGGGCCTGCAGTGCAGCCCAGGCAGGCGCAACCTCGTACAGTGCCTACCGGTGGTGCAGCATCACCTGCCGGTGACCATAGCGGTAACACAATGCCACTTGATCAAAATGCAGCAGTGAAAACACCTGCGGAACACTCCGGTCAGACCACATTGCTGCAAGCAGATGCACAGGCGGATTTTCAGATCATGAAGAGCCTGCGCTATGCGTACTCTAAAGAGATCATTGAGTGACTTTATATAAAACATAAATTAGAAATGGGGAAAGAATGATGAAAGCAAAAATCTTGCAAGTAAAAATGACTTCTAAAAAGGGATTGGCCTGTCTGCTAGCAGTGCTCATGTTGTTGACGGCTTTGCCTTTGGGTCTGGTGACCTCTGCTATGGCTGCCACCAAAGACTGTATGGTCGTGGAGGTGCAGGGCAAAAAGGTGTACTTCTTCGGTGCGGAAGCTTTGGAAGTAACCGGCAGCAAGGTCGCTTACACAGCGGAAAGCGCAGAGGTGCCGACCATTTATGTGGATGGCGCGGTAGATCCGGCAGACGATGTGCAGATCAGTGACGGTGTCATTGACTTTGGTACTTGGTTAGCCGATCAATCCGCTTGGGTAGGTGTGTTGTGTGACCCGGACGGTACTGTGACCGGCACAGAGCCGTCTGTGCAGCCGGATGCCCAGGCGCCAAGGGTGACTGTAAGCGGAGATCCCACCGCATGGGAAAAAGCTCCGGCCACACTGACGGTGCAGGCAGATGATGGTAACGGCTATGGTGCAGTTGCCTATCGGATGGATAACGGCCAGTGGCAAAAAACGCCTGAATTCCGGGTGAAAGCAAACGGGACTTATACCTTTTATGCAAGAGACGCTGTGGGTAATGTGTCCACAGGTGAGACCGTAGAGGTGCAGTATGTAGATGCAAACGCACCTGAAATCGGTGTGGTGCTGGACCCGCCGAATGCAGGTGAACAGTGGTCAAACGATAAAGTAAAGGTAACCGTTACCGGTAAGGACAGCGAATCCGGCCTGGCAGAAAAAGCCTTTAAGATGGACGAAGGCCAGTGGCAGGAGACTGGCACATTTGTGATCCAGGATAACAAAGAACACAACTTTTATGTACGGGATGCTGTTGGCAATGAAGCAAAGCAGCAGGCAAAAGCGGACAAATACGATAACATTGCACCTGTGATTCAGAAGGTGCAGGTTAAGCTTGGAAACTTGGTCTTGAAGCAGGGCACTTACATTAGCGACCAAATCACATACACATACCATATTGACGCTACTGATAATGAAGGCGGTTCCGGTATTAAGTTTTTTAGCTGCAATGGCGGTAAAACATGGCAGACTTCCGGTGACTTTAAACTGAAAGGCGGAGAATCGTACGATTTTTGCGTGAAAGACCAGGCTGAGAACGAGTCTGCTGTCTTAGTTTATACCCCTAATTATGACACCACGGCACCAACAATCAATGATGTGCAGCAAAGCACGGATAAGCCTACCAACCAGTCCGTTACGGTTACGGTAACCGCCAATGATGTGCAGTCCGGTCTGAACAAATTCGGGGCATATAAGTTGGATAATGGCGATTGGCAAAAGGAGAATTCCTTTGATATCCAGGACGATAAAATACATACCGTATCTGTGCGTGACAATGCAAATCCGGAAAATGTGGCTGAAAAGAAAATTCAGGTCAAGAATTTTAATTCTACACCGCCGACTGTTACAAATGTAACGCTCTCAAATGTGGGTGCAGACGGGAAAGAACTTTGGACCAATGAACCGATTACCGCTACGGTAGAGGCAAAGGGAAATACCAATAATGCACAGGTGGAATTCCCGGTTGTTGCTTATAAGATGGATGACGGCGATTGGCAGTATATAGAGAAGAGCAAAACTGCAAATCAGTTTACGATTGAAGATAAAAAAGAGCATAAATTCTATTGCCTGGATAATGCCGGCAATGCGTCAAGTGCGTCTTCCTGTGCGGCAAAGCTTTATGACAAAAAAGCACCGGAATTAGAACCCAAAAAAGCACCGGAATTCTATCCAGTTGAATTTAGTCAAAGCAATAATGGTCCGTTTGCAAAATTCCTGAACAAGTTGTCTTTTGGCCGCTTCTTTAACAAAGAACTGAAGATTACGGTGCACGCCACAGATGGTGTGGATGCGTGCAGTAATGCCAGTGGCTTTTCAGATAAGAAAGTGCAGTCCTTGATTTTTAAGAACACAAGCGGCGAAGTGGTGCAGACGATTCCGATAAAGCATGCAGCAACCGCCGAAGAAGTGGGCGATAGCGTTATCACAGAATTTAACGCTACTATTGACGATGTTAAGTTGAGCAATTTTAAGGGCTCTCTGTATGTGCAACTGCAAGACCAGTTGGGAAATTCAACGAAAGAAATCCAGGTGACAACAGCCAATTCCAATTTGAATGATTTGACAGACGATCCGGAAAAATTTGGGGATTGTAATTTTGTATTAGAGAATAACGCACCGCAGATTTTGGCAGCGGGGCAGGATGAGAAGTTGGATGAAACAAATGCGGTTTCCGCTTCTCCCGGCACGACTGTCTTTAAGAACGACTATACCGTTTCTTTCCGTGTATCTGATCAAACAAAAAGCGGCGAGATCTCCGGTGTGGCCGGTGTGCAGGTAAGTGTGAATGGCACAGTTGTATATTCTCAGCCAGATAACAACGAGAAAACTGACAATAACAACAAGAAAATGCTGGAAACCGGCACAATTGATCTGCATGCTGTGGCCCAAGCTGATAAGAAGGAAAACGCCTATCAGGTCAATGGAGAAAAAATTAAAAATTGGAATGGCGGTGAACTCACTTACACAGTGGAAGCCTGGGACAACGCAGGCAATGCGTCCAAAGTCTCTTTTACCTTGAACTTTGACCAGACTGCGCCCACAGTCCAGTTCGCAATTCCCAGTGGGAACGCTTGTGAGAAAGTGACTGTTAGCGATTACGGCTTCTTCTTTAACAAGGATACCGATGTGGTGATCTCCGCGTTGGATCCGTGCAATACAGATAAACAGGAGGCAACGGCATCCGGCGTCCAGTCCATTACCTATAAACTGGTGCCCTCTGATCAGAAATTCGATGAGGTAGAGGCAATCACCGTACCTGTTGCAAAGGACGACCCCTCTTTTACCGTGGCGGTGCAGGCAGGCTTTAAGGGCCAGATCTATGCCTACGCAACGGACAAAGCCGGCAACTTCCCCGGCACACGGGAAGTTGGAAAATGGAGCGGCTGTAAATATTTTGCAGACAGCAACGAGGCAAATGACCAGGGCTATGTGCACCCGGACGGTACGATCGTAGAGAACGCCCAGCAGCATCAGGATTCTTCCATTGTGATCGCTCGGAAGAATCAGCCGGCCGGTACGCAGAATAACAAAAAAGCGTACAAAGCCGGTGGACAAAATGCACCTCAGCAAGACAAAAAACTGAGCTACGATGCAACGAAGAGTGTACCGCTTTATGACACCAACGCCAAGTTTACCGTCACGGTTAAGGACGCCCAGTCTGGTATCCGCACTGTAAAATACACTTTGATAGAGGGCGGCAAGACCTCGGTGAATACGCTGGAGGTGAACACACCTTACGGTAAAGCAGACGCGCAGGCTGCCTTGCAGGCAGAAAACTTGGAAAGCAGTACCGGCAATGCGACCCGGCATGCCAAAGAGTTGTGGCGGGTGGATGATGCCAAGATCACCGGCCGGGATGCTAACCTGGCCACAGAACTGACTAGCACCGTTACCGTAGATGCCAACTACAATGATATTTTGCTGATCGTGGAGCTGACGGACAATGCCGGAAACACATCTTATGATTATGTGGCCTTTGGTATTGATAAAACTGTACCGCAGATTCAGGTGGAGTACACTTCTGCCGTGGCACCGCAGTCCGGTAGTTATTACAGCAAGACGCGTACAGCACATATTACCATTACAGAGCGCAATATTCGTACCGAGCAGGTGGCACTGTTGATTGAAAAGTGCCTGGACAGCGCCAGAACTTTTGATAAGAAAGATACAAAGGCCTATCGCGAAGGCTTTAAGATCACCGGCAAAACCCTGCTTCAGAAAGGCAGTGGAAACGGAGACAACCGACAGTATCAGATTAAGGTGGACTTTACCGGCGACGGTAATTATCGAATCAAGACCTTAAAGTGCACCGATAATGTAGGTCATGCCAACACGGCTGTAACTTATGGTAAGTACAATGCAGCCGGCAACCGGGATGCGGTAAGCGGTAGCAACAAGACCCGCTTTACCATTGACAAGACTGCACCGAAAATTCATGTGGCCTTGAACCTGAATGACCGGGTAAAGAATAAAAAATACTTTAACGCTACCCGCACGGCGACCGTTACCGTAACGGAACACAACTTTAATGCCAAGGCTTTTGAAAATCAGTTAAAGGCCACCTTAAACGGTAAGGGAATTGCAGTACCCAGTGTATCTGCGTTTCGTCAGGAGAACGGCACAGACCGCTGGACAGCGACCGTTACCTTTGTGGCAGATGGCGATTATGTACTGAACTTTAAGACCACGGATAAGGCCGGCAACAGCTATAAAACAGTGGCCGGTGACTTCTCCGGTGCGGCTGCGCAGGACTTTACCATTGACAAGACGGCACCGCAACTGACTATTGGCGGTATTACCACCAATACGGCTTACAAGAAAGTGCCGACGATTGTGGCCAAAGAGGCAGACAATAACGCCTCTACCATTACCTCCAGCGTGGTGGGCACCTGCTTTGACAGTCAGTCCAAGATGGCTAAACGCACGGTGAAAGTCTCTGCCAAGAACAGCGGACAGCTGACGGCGGAACACCAGCTGCAAAACACAGTAACTTACACGGCTGTGGAGCAGGATGGTTATTACATTGTTACCGCACAGTGCGTGGATATGGCCGGTAATCAGTCGCAGGTGCAACGCAAGGTGTTTACCAAGAATGAAAAAGGCGCTGTCTATGTAGTCAGCGATGATTTGGCTGCACTGAATAACGGTTATGCCAATAAGACGGCTGTTGCCAAGCAGAGTCTGGTGGTGACGGAGTATTCTCCTACGGAAATTCAAAGTCCGGAGTATTACATCAATATCAATGGTAAGAAGAAGGACGGTTTGGTCACGATGGAGAAGGGCCAGCACCATGCAGGCGAGTGGTATGTGAATACCTATACCATCAGCAGCAAGGACATTTTGGCTGAGGGCAAGTATGCACTGTACATTAAGTCCACAACCAAGTTGGACGGCAAAAATACAGTGGTCAACAACAGTTCTGAGAATAAGGACTTGCATCGCTTAAATATCCAGTTCACCATTGATAATACCAATCCTTATGTGCGCATTACCGGATTGGAAAAACACCTTTATTCCAATACAAAGGTGCAGACGGTTACTTTCTCTGTGTCAGAGAGCAATTTGGCCAGTATTGTTATCCACATGACCCGGGACGGTCAGGCACTGGATCCGCTGGTTTGGGATCACGCGCAGGACAAAAAGCACCCCAATGGTTGGACGGTAGAGAACGGTATTGCTGTGGTTCAGGTTCAGCTGGAGAATGGCAAGAGCGATTTGACCTTTGAGATCACGGATTTGGCCGGGAACAAGTGCTCCACTGCCAACGACTACAATAAGCAGGAATTGTTCGTTTCCGGCACCACCGGCAACAAAAATAACTGGCTGGAAGAAAAGGACGGCAAAATCGTGCTGAAAGATATTTATGTGGACAAAGGTTTTAGTGCCAATGCCTTTGCCGCTTTGATCCGCAACAACCTGGCGATCTCCGTGGTGATCTTTGTGGTGATCGGTTTGGTGTTGCTGGCGGTAATTATTCTGCCGATTCTATCCAAAAAAAGAAAGAAAATGGATGCGGCGGATGCCGAAAAATTGAACTGATCTAAAATACCTGTACACAGTGCCATCGGTGCTGTGTACAGGTTGCAAAGCAGGTGAGAAAATGGCGATCTGTCAATGCGCAGTTTGTAGCCGGTATTATGATGACACGCGGTTTGCGGTCTGTCCATACTGTAATGCCCAGGGCAATGCCATGGCGGACGAGATGAAAACGGAGGCTTATGGTGATGCTGTGCGCAGCGAAGAAAAGACGATTGGCCTTTATTTCCAGGAACAGGATTTTGACCCGGTTACCGGTTGGCTGGTGTGTGTTTCCGGCACGGTACGGGGCAGGAGCTTTGAGCTGCACATGAATCGAAATTTCATTGGCCGGGACAGAATGATGGATATTGCCATTACGGATGATCCCCGGTTGTGCAGGCAAAAGCATTTGTCTGTGACCTATGATCGGCGCTCGGATCACTTCTATATCAAGAACGAAAACGGTTCCGTTTTTGTAAATAATTCGCCGGTGCAAAAAGCCATGGAATTGAAAGAAAATGACACAATCCGCTTTGGCAGCGGGTGCTATGTGTTTGTGCCCTATTGCAAGCAGGAAAGAGGTTGGCAAGCAGATGAGAATAGGTAAGGGAATCGGCGCTGCCGTATTGTCCGCTTTGCTTTGCACGGCGATGTTATTTCTTCCGACTACTGCTTTTGCGGAGAATTTGAATGCTACGGATCAGATCGGAATGGTGCGCAGCAATGTGCCGTATTTGCAAGTGGAGATCAAATCCCAGGATGTACATGCTGCGGAAGTGCAGGGCAAACTGGGCAATGCCGAAATGACTCTGTACAGTTTGGAACGTACGGATAATCAAAAAACACTGACCTGTGTTTTGCTGGATAATTCCGCCTCTATGACCCAGGACAACATTTGCCCGCGGGGGTCCTTTGATCAACTGAAAACTGGTGTGCAGGCGCTGTTAAAGCAGGCGAGTGCCGACCATCAGATCGGTGTTTATTCCATCGGTGCAGGGCTGCCCAAGTGTTTGGGTACGGCCAAAGATGCAGACAGCGCCAAGAAAGTCGCGGCGAGCGTAGCTGCATTAAAAGGCGATGAGGACGCGACGGATTTGAACACGGCGCTGGATCAACTGTTTGACCAAGTGTCTGCATTGAGCGACCAATACCAGGTGCTGCATTTTATTTTACTCACCGATGTGAGTGCGGATTACAGCAACGGAATAGATCTGAGTGAGGTGCAGGTCAAGTATCAGTACAACAAGGTCCCACTTTATACTGTGTGCAATACTCGAGCAGTGAATAGCAGTACCTATAAACGCTTGCGCACGCTCAGCCGGGTATCCGGTGGAGAAGCTCAAATTTATGACTATCAAAAAACGCCGTCCTTTACACCGGTTCTGGAGCAATTATACAAGCACACCTTGCAATCATCGGTTGCCTGTTTTGTGACGGATCAAGCGGTGGATAATCGCGCAAGAGAATTGGCATTGACCGTGGGCGGTACGGTGTATAAAGAGACTGTGCTGTTGGACACAGCGGTAAAAACCCAGGCGCCGGTGCAGGCAGAGATCAGCGTAAGTGCGGATCATCAGGCTTTTCAGATCTGCTATCGGCAGGATGGATTGAATGGGGCTGTGCCCGTTAATGCTAAGGCGCTGGAAAACGGAGCGTATCAAATTACCCGCACCGGCAAAGACAAGCCACTGGCTGTCAAGAAAGCAGAGAAGAATGCGGATGGCAGCTATACCGTCTGGATGGACAAGGAGATTTATTCCGGTACATACGATTTTACCTTTCCCGGTATTACGGATTTAAGTCAAAATGCCAATGCGGTGCAGCCTATAAAGGGTTTGGAGTTGCAGGGCAAAAATCCATTTTTGCGCGTGTTGCCGTATTTGCTTGTTGCGCTTGCGGTTTTGCTGGTGCTGTTGGCATTTTATTTGATCCTTTTAGGACTGAAAAAGAAGAAAAATGTAAAGACCATTAAGGAGCTTTTTGAAACACAAGAAGTGCAGGTGGTGGAAGAACGCCACCATGTACGCGCGGCTGTACCAGCGACGATGAATATTACACTGCATATTCAAACGGCGGGTGCCCCGCTGCATACGGTGCAGTTGGCTGTGCAGGGCAGCGCTTTTGTTGGTCGAAGCAGTATTTGTGATGTGTATATTGATGACCCTAAATTATCCCGGCAGCATTTTGCGCTGGAAGTGAAGGACGGCGTTGTTTTGATTGCAGATTTGCACTCGGCAAACGGCACATTTGTTAATGGCGCAAGGGTGAAAGATAAGCAAAAATTGCAGCCCGGTTATACAATTACAGCCGGTTTGTCAACGATTAAAGTGGAATTTTAAGGAAATAACTATGTATTGTCCAAATTGTTTTTCTGTATTGCAGCCCGGTGTCACACGGTGTAGTCATTGCAGCTTTGATACAAGGGAATATGCACACAGTACGGACGCATTGCCGCTATACACTTCCTTAAATGACCAGTATATGATCGGTCGCGTGTTGGGTCAGGGCGGATTTGGCATTACCTATAAGGCGCTGGACACCTTTAAGAATCGTGTGGTTGCTATTAAAGAGTATATGCCCTCAAATTATGCGCAGCGCACAGGCTGTCAGGTGGTGCCGATCCCCGGCGATACTAAGGCAGCCAGGATTTTTGAGCGCGGCAAAATCAGCTATATTGATGAGATCAAAACCTTGTATCAGTTTGAGAATGTGCAAGGTATTGTGCAGATTTTTACCCATTTTCAGGAGAATAACACTGCCTATTTGGTGATGGAATACCTGGATGGCTGCAATTTGAAAGCGTATGTCAAGAGCCACGGCGGGCGCCTGGATCCGGCTTTGGCCGGGAACTATATTGTGAAAGCGGCCCGGGCGCTGCAACAAGTGCACGCCGGCCATATTTTGCACCGGGACATTAGCCCGGAGAATATTTATATTCTGTTTGGCGGAACAGAAATTAAGCTCATTGATTTTGGCGCGGCAAGAAAGTGCGTGGAAGATAGCGAACAGGAGAACAGCGTGCTGCTGAAACCCGGGTTTGCCCCTCCGGAGCAGTATTCCAAGAATGGCAACCAAAATACCTGGACCGATGTGTACGCGTTGGCGGCAACACTTTATTATATTGTTTCCGGCAAGGTGCCACAGGATTCTCTGTCCAGAATGCAGGCGGATCAGTTGCAGCCGCTGGACCAAATGGGATTGCCCATCTCTGCCTCTATGGCACAGGCGGTGCGCCATGCGTTAGAGATTGATTATGCCAAGCGTACTCAAACTTGTACACAATTTATTGATGAATTGGTTTGTGGCGGTTGGACGGAGCGGACAATTCCGCAGCCACCGCCAAATCCTCCTGCCTTGCCGACCTGTATAGTAACCTGTGTGGCCGGCACCAATGTGGGGCAGCGGGTGTGGTTTAAGCCCGGTGAGACCGTGTCTGTGGGTCGTTTGGCCGCTTGTAATGCGTTGGTACCGTCCACGGATATGATTATCAGCAAGCGTCATTGCCTGATTACATATAATGCGCAAAAGCAGCGCTTTATTGTGACGGATGTGTCTACCAACGGCACATATATGCAAAATGGTAAGCGCTTGCGCTACAATCAGCCGGAGCAGATTGTGCCCGGGTCTATTTTGTACCTGGCACGGGAACACATTATTATCCAACTGGTGGCAACATAAAAATGGGCAACGATCGTCAGAATATAGGCGGAAAAAGCGATGAAAAACAGTGAACGACGCAAAAAGAATGAAGCGTATTTGGAATTCGCTCAGGCCTATCTGGAGCGTACACAAATCCAAAGCACGGCGAATTTGGCAGAGACGGAAAGCACGCCGGAAGACACACAGATGGCAGTACAGAATACCGGCGGCTATAATGTGAAAACGGAGCTTCTGGTAGAAAATGACTATGTTTTAGTGGGCAGTTCATCGGTGATCGGTCGGCGTCAAAGTCAGCAAGACAGTGTGACCATTCCCTGTGATACGCAACTTTTGTTAGAAGAACACCCCAAATTCCTATGTGTACTCAGCGACGGTATGGGCGGCTTGCGCGGCGGAGAGCAGGCCAGCGCCTGTGCAACGCAAACCTTGTTTGATGATTATTATCGCATCATGTGGCGGCATTGTACCCACAGTTATCTGGATTTTTTTCGCGCAGAAGCAGAAAAAATCAACACGCTGGTGCGTGGGCTGAAAGATGAAAACGGCGCGCCGTT
>ULYQ01000564.1_pt1 | contig 13896 bp, 10 predicted proteins | sample 1962271 | NCBI WGS metagenome assembly ULYQ01 (sample SAMEA4835865, study PRJEB28245) | human gut metagenome | biome: gut microbiome; material: fecal sample | place: Denmark | collected 2008
AAGTTACGCCTGTATCCAGAGTAATCAGATATTTTGTTCCAACTCCTCCGTAGTAGGAACCAAGTGCGATGGCTACATAGCCATCATCGGTTTCATACAGTCCTTTCTCATTGATGTGCATCTGCGACAGGAGTTTGTACTGCAAAGAGTCTTCATCAGTAACAGTGTCTGCGTCCATATAGCTTTTTGTGTAGATACCATAGGCACACAAAGGAATCTCCTCAGAGGTTTCTCTGATTCGCTTCTCGTATTCCTGCTGTTCCGAAGGTAATGCGTTGATTGCTTGAACCTGACTGGAAATGTTTTTTAGCACTTCCATCGTTGTTTCCATTTGTGTAGCAATTGCTGTGTCGGCTTCTTTTCGGATGGATACCTCCGTATTTCTCTGATCCATATACGCAAGTATTTTAGAAGGGTGAAACAATGTAAATGTCATGCCACCAGCAAGTGTAGTCGTCAACAGGAACGTGACACCAAATTGTTTGATGTTTAGATGTGTATTCATAAAATCTATCGTGCAGAAACCCACTGGCTTACCTATGGGTTAGCACGTTCTCCTTTCTATTAGATAAGCTTTTCTTGATTCTAAAAGCTTCAATTTTTTATATCCTACAAACGCATTAATTCGTACTCCATCTAGCAATCGAACGTCCATGCCACCGCTGACTCGTCTTCCAAAAATGAAACATTCTTTGTCTTGATACAGGACTTTATCAAACAAGCGAAATCCTTTTACAAGATACGGTGCCTGATTTCGCTTACGGATACCACCTTTGCTGAAATTCGCTTTATGAATCTGACGATTGTGATGTCGTACCGCTTTCGTCAAATAGTAGGTATCCAAAAGTTTGGCATATGGCCGCTTGCTGATACAGATGGCATCGTTGATATGATTTTTCTTCAAGCCTACCTTTTCTCTCCAATACTTTGTGATATATCCATATGTCATCATTACTGGAACATTCACTTCTTTTTTAAGACGCTCTAACAAAGTGCTACGCATGATACCCATAAAAGCAGCATCTCGATAGGATTTGCCTCTTTTCTTATTTTCGGGAAGCTCAATCTTTCCTTCATGCAGTGCCTTATGACAGTGCTCGCAAAGCACAATCAGATTGTTCGGAGCATTGCCTCCTGTCTGACGACTTTCAATATGATGCACATGTAGTTTGATATTGTTATCATGCGTACCACAGCACTGGCATGTGTATCCATCTCGATGGAGCACATACTGTCTCGTGTTGTAAAAGTCGTACTGTTCTCCCAACTGATAGTCCGTTCCAACAGGAAGTGGTTTTCCTTCTTCCATTGCTTTTAGACGCTGAAAATCGAATTCGGCTGTTTCTACGTGAATCTCCGATACAGGCAGAATCTTACAGACGTTTTTGATAGCTGTGATATGTTCCTGAATCTTGACTTCTACAGATGGAGCCAGCCACCCTTTATGTTTGGAACGCACACGATTATTGAATCTAGCTTTTCTGTATCTCGTCTTTCGATTTCTTCGAGAACGGCGTAAAGCCCGTCTTGCTGACAACAGTTTTACAACATCGTTGCGAGGAATCAGTTCCTCTTGATAAACGACTTTCTGTTCGGTTGTAGCAGCCAGCCCAATATGTTTGCTTCCCGAATCTACGCCAAGAGATACAGGCTGTGTTTCTTTTGTACTTTGATACAAAAGCTGTATCGTAAATGGACAGCGTTTCACTACTTTTGCAAGATGACTGTTTAAGAGCCTTCTTACTTTTCCATGCCTTGCAGTCGGCATAAGAGGCTGTCCATTGATATCTAACACATATACCATGTAAGGCACTTCCTTTCTGTATGATATGTTTAAAGCGGTAAGCCGGCACATATCGAGCCGTAAATGACACCTTCGCCAATGTTACCGAGAGGTTTGTGATAAGACATACACGGTTCCTGCATCACAGAACGGTTTAATATGTCTCCTTAGAGCCGTAGACTAGGTGTTACATCCACGGGTAACTATATATTCTCTCTTAACGGAGTGCTCGAAGCACTTAGGCTACTCACTCTGGGTTGCAATATAAGGTACTGTAGCCCCACAGGAAACCCTGTGAATGCTAGTGAGTTCAATCACCCGCTTTCACTCATCTATATTATACCATATTACACTATACAAAATTTATAGAGCTCCCGTCACCAATGGTTTTCTTATAGGTTAAAGTTAGACAAGACTAACTATTTATTGCAAATTCGGGCTGTGCTGTTTTGAAATTGATGAGATTAAACTGGGGAAGTGATCTCATTATGTCTTGCCTGAATTATTCAGCTGTATTTAGAAACTGTCAGAGAACCACTCAAAACAAAACAGGGAAATCGGTCGCATTTAAAATGGGAAAATAATCTCACTTAATATTTGGAAGATGTGAAGAATCTTTTAAGAGGCTGCGAAATGATTAGAAGTGTTCATGAGATGCTTCAATGTCGATGTGAATAAGATTCGATAATGCTGAGAGATGCTGTAAATATACATGTGATAAAATTAACATATTAAGCTGATGTACTGGCACAATGACTGTGTGTGACTGGAATCTAAAAAGAATTCTAAGATGAAACTTAGCATATTTTCTGATATATCCTGAAATTGAACAGGTTGTTTTAATATAAGGTAATGGTTTAATTCCTGAATAAGCTCATGCTAAGAATTTAAATGGAAAATGAATAAGAATATAGTCAGGAAAATATTCAGAACAGAACGTTAGTTAGAACAAGAAGATTGTCTGGAAAATTGACAGTCTTTTTTTAAGAAGATGATTGGATACTTTTGTGAAATTACAAGATTTTGATAAGAAGATTTTTGGAAATAGATTGGAAACTGTTGAGAACACTAATCCTGTTAATGACAAGAAACTGACTAGATTGTGCTAAAGGATTATTTTTTTTAAGAAGAGTTAATCTACACAAGTAGACCTGATCTACTTAAACAAGAAAACTGTCGTGCTTAATGAGAAGTTTTTTGAAGTGATTGGAAATGTAAGGAGAGATAAAGAGATGCTGTTAAGAAGATGAGTGGATGTTGTTAAGAATAGAATTGCTTTGAAAAGATTGAAACGATGATGATAAGAATTGATTGGAAATTGTTGAGAAGGATAATCAATTGACATTGAGAAGGTCAACCTTCCAGTAACATTCAAAACATCAAGCTTTATCCTCTGAAGAAAACTTTCTGGAAAATAATTGGATGATTTCCTGAATAAGACAGGAATGATTTTTTTAAGAAGGTAGACTCACTCGTACAAGGAGATGGTAAATTTCTGGATAGTTTCAAGAAAGATTCTTGGATGAAGTGAAGATTGCACTTAAGAGAAATATTCCTCGTGACATTATCTGGAAAGTTTCAGGATTGCTTTAAAGACACGAAAGAAACTGTGAGGGAATGAAAAGAGTGTTGTTATGAAGAAGATTAAAGATTGATGGGAGATTGACTGGATGATGTTGAGAAGATTTTATCTTATTAACGACAAAGAACTTTTCAAGGCAAACGGTGAACTTAGATATCCCAACGGAAACTTCTAAGAAATCTCCTGACAGTAATCGGAATATTGTTGCGTTTTTATATCGAAAATGTTTCGAAGAACGGGGCTTTTCTATATTAAACTATTACTTTAATGCCGTGGCAAATGACAAACGGTGAACTTGCCAGCCCCGTGGAAGATTCGAAAGAACCTCCTCACAGTAAACTTTATATCCTTAATAAGACTTACCCGTTACCATCTTAATTAGTCTGTTTAGCTGTTTGTTTTAATGGGACTTGATTCGCTTTTATCTTGAAGCTCTTACGACCTTTTCAAGAAACTTTTTAGGTTAATTCTTAACCTTATAAAAAGGATTCTCTTTTTTAAGAGATTTTGTCATGTTATGACGGGAAATCTCTCAAAACCACCCTATCACCTTCGTTTCAGGGCTGATTTTTACGTAAATTCAATAATCGTGATTTTCCTGAACTTTTCTAGGAATAATTTAGATTTTTTGAATTCACGAAACAAACCTTTAAAAACCTGAAATAATCTGACTTTTTTAAGAACTTTTCTGACTTTTTTAAAAGACTAGTATTATCTTTCTTAAGGAGAGTCTGTGTTTTGGATATGGGTAAATCCAAGTCATTAAAGTCAAAAATGACATGATTTTAAGGAGCTTTTGAACAGAACTTTTTTAAGGCATTTTTAGACGCTGAAACGATATGATTTTGGTTTTATTTATTAACCTTTTATGATTAACTAATGATTCCGAAAATTAACCTGAAATTGTCTTGAATTTGTATACGAAAAGACTTATGACGGACAAGAAACATCGCATGATTTACACGTTTATGCTATACTTGAATAGGATGTTAAACATCTATGCAAATGTAAGGAAAAACTATATAGAAATGAGGGGAAAATTACATGAATGAAACACAAAATACAGCTCAAAACAGAGCAAAATGTATTGCCTTTTATAATCAAAAAGGTGGGGTAGGAAAAACTTCTGGGAGCGTGTGCTGTGCTCAGATTTTAGGCGAAGTTCTTCATAAAAACGTATTATTAATTGATTTCGATTCGCAGGGGAGCGCTTCTTTAATGGCAGGAATTGAAACTTGGGACGACTCGAAACCAAGCATTGGAACATTGATGTCAAGTATCGCTGTTGATGGATACAGACCTTCGATTGAAGAAATTTTAGACAGTGTAACACGAGGAACATACGAACATAAATATCAGAAAAAAGGGGAGTTCGGATGGAAATCGGATGTACGAGAATATGATTTTGATATTCTTCCAGTGCGTGGCGTTGACCTTTCTGTTGCTGAATTAGCACTGCATAATCCAGATAATTGGGTATACAAAAACGTGAACCAATCATTCCTTATGCTGAAGATGATTGTGGATACGATCATTCAGGAATGCGACTATGATTACATTGTTATCGACTCAAACCCAAGCTTAAGTGCTCATGCAATTAACGCTTTATTTGCTTCAGATTATTTGATTGTACCAACTACAATGACACCTGAAAGTATCAATGGAATCTCTGCAATTTTTGCAAGATTAGAAGAATTAAATCTTGTATTTCCATACTTTGAGCCATTGGGAATTTTATATCAGAAGTTTTCTGGAAACAGAACATTAGACAAGGTTATCTTAAATAATACAGTGTTCGAACCTTTTGAATCAAAGATTCCAGATGTAAATACAAAGGTCTCAAAGAGTATAAATGAGGGTATCATTCCGGTATGCAAAAAAGACAAATCTTACGCACCTTTCCGTGATGCATACATTGGATTATGTAATGAAATTGAACAGAGAATCGAAGAAAAAGAGAATGCTCATGGACATATTCAGAGAGTGTTTATATAGAATAAATGGATGAAGAAAGGATGATAAATCATGTCAAAGAAACTATCAAAATCAGAAGAAATCATGGCTAGACAAGGCACGGCAACAGGTCGTACTTTGTTTGGAAACCAATCTCCATATCAAGCAGGATTACAGACAGGAGGAAATACTTCAGCTCCAGAAGCAGGCGAAGGCTACCAATACAGAGTGGTGGATATTGCATCAATTGATGATGCAGACACAGCTTTCGAAATTCCAAATGCACTTCGAAAATCAGTGGAAGAAAGAGTGATTCAACCTGTCATTTTAATGCCAGTATGTGAGCAGAAAACAAGAGGCGGAAGAACATATAATTCTCCTACAGGACGTTATGAAATCGTTGATGGACATAAAAGAATCAAAATTCTTTTAGACGCAGGACGAATCAATGTTTCAGCACTTGTTCTCCCATCAAACATCAGTGAAGATGAATTAAACAAGATTAAGAAGACTGTTTCGGAAAATAAACAAACAGGTGTAGAAAACGTAATTCGTGATGTAACAGAGACTCTTGATGAACAGATTACGTATTGCTACCGTTATGAAAACATCAACGTAAATGTTGAAGATTTAGTTGAAAGAGACAATCAGTACAGCATGGACCAAGAGGGAATCAACGAGCTTGAAAAGAGTATTTTTAAACTAGGATTGCTACAGCCAATCGTTGTAATTCCAGTTATGGATCCAAATACAATGAAGGTTAAATACAAAATTCAGTCAGGGCACAGACGTACAAGAGCTATCAAACAGCTTATCAAACACGCCGAAGAAGGCAGTTATCCTGGAAATAAAGAATTGATTCTGGCAAGCTTCAAAACAATTCCAGCCTTGTTAATTCCTATGGGAAGCAGTGATGAAGATGTAGAAGATATCTATAATCAGACAAACATGTTATCACGTCACATGACTGTCGAAGATTGTTTCAAAGTCATTGAAAGCTTCTCTTGCTTACCTTCAAGACCAACAACGAAAGAAGAGTTTGTACATTTCAAGGAAACAACAAAGAGCATCAATATTCTTGTTAAAATGGTGCAGGATGAAATGCGAAAGATTGGATTTCAAGACTGGAAAAACACAAAAACATCAAAGTTTTTGAACGTGTATTTTTATGGAAGTGATAAAGCTATTGAACTTTTTACACACCCTGAAGACAGTGCTGTTAACCAAAAAGACATCTACTGGATTGTAATCCAAAACAAAGATTTTGTTGAAAGAAAGAAGCAGGACGAACTTCTTAAACTTGCTCAGGACGATAAAGAAGAGTTTGAGTCATATAAAAATGATAATGGAACATCTCGTAAAATCTATGAATTTACAACTAAAAAAGTAATGAGTACACTTCGTAAACAAAAATCTGAATATGACAAAATCAAAGATAATGTCATTACAGACAAACCTTCAGAAGAACAAAAAGTAGAAATCAAAAGGCTGATAAACGAAACTCGCATGTCATTGATGAGTCTTGAACAGAAACTTTCTGAAATTGAATAACAACTAAATCACAGAGCAGGAGTCGTTGATTCCTGTTCTTTTTTTACGGCGTGACGGGAATGTGAGTCGGATTTAAAGTAGTGATATGGTATAATATAGATGATAAAAGTATGTGAAAAGGAGAAAAAAAACTATGACAAATGATGAAAATAAAGAACGATTTTTAGACATCTACAAGACATTGATTACAAGAGATGGAGCTGAAGATTTATTGAATTTTCTTGATTCAGAATTCAGCGATTTCTTCAAAGCACCAGCATCCACAAGATTTCACGGAAGTTATGTCGGAGGCTTATTAGAACATAGCCTTCATGTATACGACCGATTAAAAGCAATTTTGAATGATGATTTTAGGGAAATGACTGGATGTAATCCAACAGATGAAACGATTGCTTTAGTAGCTTTATTGCATGATATCTGCAAGGTGAATGTATATAAAACATCTGTACGAAACAAGAAAGTAAACGGAACATGGATTCAGGTTCCATACTATGAATTTGATGATTCTTTACCTTTTGGACATGGTGAAAAGTCTGTATTTATGATTTCAGAATACATGAAATTAAGTCGTGAAGAAGCTTTTGCAATTCGCTATCACATGGGTTTTTCTGGAACAGAAAATGCAAGCAATGTTGGAAAATCATTTGAAATGTATCCATTGGCATTTGCACTTCATATGGCAGATGGAGAAGCTACATATTATTTAGACACAACTCCTGATTGGCAATAATTTGCCTGAAACAAATTGAAAGGAGGACTTTAAAATGACAGTTGCACAACCTTTTATTCACTTGAATGTTAAGAGTGAATATTCTCTTTTAAACTCGATTTTAAAGACAAAAGATTTGCTTAAATTCTGCAGTGAACATGAAATGCCTGCAATTGCTGTGACAGATATCAATGTTATGTACAACGCTTGGCACTATCAAACACAGGCAAAAAATATGAACCCGAAGGTACATTCTATTATTGGATGCACCTTCAATATCTCTTATGGAAGTGTTTATGGAAACATCGAATTGCTTGCAAAAACAAGAGAAGGGTATCGAAATCTTGTTGCTTTAAGTACTCTGGCAAATACAAATTTCAGTGCAGAAAAAGAATTTGCATGTCTAAAATTGAGTGATTTACACAAATATAAAAAAGACCTTATTTGTTTGACTGGTGGAACTTGTGGATTACCTTTTACCTTATATAGAAATACTGGAAACTGGCAGGAATCAATCAATGTATTAAAAGAATTGACGGATATATATGGATGTGAAAACGTATATCTTGAATTCCAGAATCACAAGCTTCAAGAAGAAATTGACCTTCTTAATTCACAAGATTTATACAACATCATGACAAGACTAAACATCAAACCAGTCGCAACGAATGACGTATATTATCTAAAAAAAGAATATTCATATCATCGCTCACTTGCTTTGAAAATGATTCCTGAATCAAAGAAATATCCTTATTATGATAACAGCGTTACTATTACATCAGCAATGGTCAGCTCAAACGATGAATGGTATTTGAAATCAGCAGAGGAAATGACAGAACTGTTTGCTCCTTGGCTTGGAAAATATCCAGATATTTTATCGAATACAATACGAATTGCTGACGAATGTAAGGCGACAATTCCAAAAGAAGAAGCTCTTCCAGAGTTCCCAATTCCAGAAGGATATACGGAAGAATCTTATTTTAGAAAACTATGCGAAGAAGGTTTTCATGAAAGATTTGATGGACGTACTGACATTGATTTGGATGCGTATCGAAAGCGATTTGAATATGAATTCGATGTTATTAAGAAGATGGGATTCATGGATTATCACACGATTACAGCTGATTTTATTCAATGGGCGAAAGACCCAGAAGTATATAAACATCCAAGAAAATACTTTCCAGAAGACCATTATCCAGATTTGAATGCACTTCCAGAAAAAGTCTGGAAAAAGAATTATGAGATTCTGGTAGGACCAGGACGAGGCTCTGCCGCAGGTAGTTTATTATGCTATTGCTTAAAAATTACAAACCTAGACCCAATCAAAGATGGGTTGTTATTTGAACGATTTTTGAATGTAGAGCGTGTTTCTATGCCGGATATTGACGTCGATTTCCCTAACAAATATCGTTATGATGTCGTGGAATATGTGCAGGCAAAATATGGATATGAAAAGGTCTGCCAGATTGCCACATTCCAAACATTAGGCGTTAAATCTATCATTAAATCACTTGGAAAATCTCTTGGCATGTCCTATGAAGAAACAGACAGAATGACCAAGGAAGTTCCTGATACAGAATGTGTTGAAGAATTAAATAAAGATGGGGTTTTAGAAGAAGTTGAAAAGAAAGTTGAGCTTCTTTCACAACTTGAAAAATACGAATTCTTTAAGCATGAAATTGCATCAAATGAAACAGTAGCAAAGCTTTTTGAAGCTGGAAAAGTTCTTGAAGGTCTGCCTTCTACAACGGGAAAGCATGCTGCTGGAGTTATTATTGGACGCAAAAGTTTGATGAATTATATGCCTTTGATGGAAGTTGAAGGTGTTATGGTTTCACAGTTTGAGAAGCGAGCTGCAGAAGATATAGGAATGTTGAAAATGGATTTCCTTGGGCTTCAAACGCTTGATATCTTGATGGAAACGAGAAAACTGATTCGAAAAACAGAGGGAATTTCTATCAATTTCAATGATATTCCAGTAGATGATGAAAAGGTTTATAAAGAGATTTTCCAGAATGGAAATACAGGCAAGGTATTCCAGTTTGAATCTCCTGGAATGAAAAAGCTTTTGATTCGTATGAAGCCAACATGTCTTGCAGATTTATGTGCTGCAAACGCCGCATATCGTCCTGGACCAATGCAGTTTATTGACGATTTCATTGATGGAAGAAATCATCCTGAAAACGTAAAATACCCAACTAAAGAATATGAAACGATTGCCGAAGAAACCAAAGGAATCCTTTTCTATCAGGAACAGGTTATGCAAATCGTACAGGCAATGGCGGGATTTACTCTTGGTGAAGCCGATATTTTAAGACGTGGAATTGGTAAAAAAATCAAGCATTATATTGATGAAGGACGTGAGAATTTCATTGCTGGATGCAAAAAATTAGGCACAGCAGATGAGAAAACAGCACGTGAAATCTATGCTACGATTGAAAAATTTGCCAACTACGGATTCAATAAAAGCCACAGTGACGCATATGCTTTAGTAGCTTACTGGTGTGCTTGGTTAAAATGCCATTATCCAGAACATTTCATGGCAGCAAACTGTACAATTGCCAGTACAGATTCCGTAAAACTTCTAAGCTGTATCCATGAAGTTCTGGAAATGAAACTTCCAATTCTAGCACCTGATTTAAGAAAATCATACACAACATTTTCTCTTGAACCATGTGAAAATGAAACGTATCGTTATGCCTTGCGTATGTCTTTACCTGCTATTACATCTATCCGAGAAGATTCTGCAAAAGCTGTTTTAAATGTTCCAGATAAATCAACTTTCCAATCAGTAATCAAAAATATTTCAATGGAAAACATCAATAAACGACAGCTTACAGCTCTGATTTATGCAGGAACTTTTGATTATACAGGGAATACAAGACTTGGCATGGTAAACAATTTAGAGCCTTCTTTAATGGCTAAAAAGAAGTATTCAGAATGGGAAAAAGAAAATCCTGATACGTGTTCAATTCTTATTTCTGATATTGAATTTCCAGTTGGAAATGAAACACTTTCAAAGATTCAGAGACTAAAAGAAGAAAAGAACTGCTTGCAGGTTTGTCTTAGTGATCATCCAGTTTCTGCCGTTCGAAAACAGACAGGAATTGTGTTTGACACATCAAAAATCAATGATGATATGGTTGGTGAAAATGTGTCTATTTTAGGATGTGTTTTGAATTTAAGACCATTCACAACAAGACAAAACAACGTCATGGCAACGTTCACACTGGATGATGAATACGGTTCAGTTCCTGCAATTGTATTCCCAAAATGCTATCGAGTATTGAAAGATGTATTCACAAAGCTTGAAGATACAACGCCGGTCAAGATTATTGGAAAGCTTGTTGTTGACAAGAAAAAAGAAGAAGCAGGAGAAGTCGGATACCAAATCTATGTAAATGATATTGATTTTGTGACACTAAAGAAACAGTCTTTATTTGTTCAGTATGACACGTCTGAAGAAAAGGAAATCATCCTGAATGAAAGCCGAAAATATCCTGGAAATTCACTGTTCTATGTTATGAATTTTAAAGGAGAAAAAGTGGAAACACTTGAGAAAGTTCCGTGGGAAATCGACCTTGAAAGCTGTTCCTACGAATTAAAAAAACAAGGAGTACGAGTTACTGTACACAAGGAATCAACCTTGTAACGCAGTTTCTCTGCTCCTTTTTTTACGCAATTTCGAGTTCATTCCTTGAAAAAACTGGCTCACTGTATGTGTGCTGATAAGTTGCTTGTTTATTTTCAAATAAGCTAGAAAGGAAAGAATATATGGAGAAAGTTATGCTTTCAGATTTGTTGTCAAACCTTTGTGCAAAAGACAAAGGGACATACTTTTCTGTAATCTGTCCAGAATGTGGCAGACATGAAGGATATATCTACAAAGATGTTCTGAATGCTGTCAAGGATGGTAGTACACATACAGTAAAAGTACACTGCCACAGATTGAATAACTGTGGTAAAACGACAACTTATCAAGACGTGTTCTGGGATGAAAAATCTTTAACCATGAACACAACATTGGATGAAGCCGATACAGAAAAACTTTATCCGACGTTAGATGCACAACAACGCATAACGGCTTTAACGAATTCAACGTCATACGGATGCTTAAAAGACTATGAAAAGTTTGCTCCGTGGCGAGGAATTTCAGAGCAGATTCTAAAAGAGTACAGGGTTGCTTATCTGTGTAAAAGTAGCTGGCCAAAGGGATGGCAGACTTTTATGGAACAGATGAAATCGACAATTCCTGCTTCAATTTTAGAGAAGAATTACCTGTATCAAACACGAGATATAGTGATTCCTTTTTATAACGAAGAAGGACTTGTTGACAGGGTACTGTTGAGAAGTAACTGGGCGAAAAACTTACGTCAAAAAGAAGTTACGTTTCAAATAACACCTAAATCTATCCCTATTTGGAATCGTAAAGACATTAATTCTGATGGTGAATTTCTATTCATTACAGAAGGTGTTGTAGATGCGTTGAGTATTAAAGAAGTTAATCCATCTACACTTGTTGTAGCACTGCCTGGGGTTGGGCAATGGAAACGATTTACTCGTTTTATAGCAACAAATGCTGAGTTTAAAAAGACGATTGTTATCTGTTTTGATAATGACAAAGCTGGTGAAAAATGTGCCAGAGGTCTTGAAGAAACTCTTAAAAAGATGGGCCTAACATCAAGAAGGATGAATCTACATGGATTCAATGATGTGAATGAACTTCTTACTGCAGATAGAAATCTGCTAACGAAAACGGTTAAGCAATGCTTAACGAAAAAAGTCACATTTAACGAAGGAGGAAGAAAAAATGTTATCGACTTTAGTGGAATTAAAAGATGCTGCTGAACGCATCTATAAAGATGTTCAGCAATCAAAAAAATCTGCCATAAAAGCTGATTATGACGAGGTAAAAGATTACCTTGCTAATTCAAATAATGGGGATTATCCATTGTTTGATGAAGCTGTATCCTTAGCCTGCATTGTAGGAGATACAGCAACATTAAAGGCATTAGATGAAGAATCATTTATGCCTAAAAATGCTTCTAAAAAAGAAGTGTTGTTCAGTCTTGGACTCTTAATTTCAAGAATTGAAAAAGAGCTTAAGGCAAGAGGTCTTTGCCCTGAATGTGGTGGAGATTTAGAAACGCATAGACGTTTCTATGGGGATTCTGGATATGAATTCTCAACAAACTGCACACGATGCGGTTATAGTCAGGAGGTGTAATTATGACTCCTGAAAAACTAATTAAAGACATCGAAAGTGTTCGTTCTAAATGGGATGAACATAGTATGTTCAAATTGAAAGGCGTAAAAAACCTTTCAAATTCCGATTTAGATACACTTAATATGTATGCGTATTGTGTGTTAAGATTTGGAACATGGCAAGGCAGATTAATGGATCCTATGGGTTCTGTCAGAGATGTTCTTGCAAAATACGGAATGATTAAGGAGGGCTTTTAAGATGAATAAAGACGTCGAAAAAACACTCCAGAAAGAAGCTGTTCGTAGAATGAAAGAACTACGAATGGACCCTAAAATCGTTTCTGATTTTCAAAAGGGTCAAGTATTAATTTCGTATTATTCGAACAATGTACTTGATGCCATAACAAAGATTCCTGACGATACTGTTAATGATATTGTTAAGGAATTTTACGAGGAATATGAAGGCCTTGTTGTATATCACATACAAATTATTGGTCCTTATGTTTCTTTAATATATGTGTCAAGTGAAACAGATATGTGGCCAAGCGAGTTAGAAAAACGAACCGATGGAACATATCTTTGTGAGGCATATGTGTATAACACAGATTGCCCCGTCTTCTCCGAATTTGGTAGTATAGTTATCAAACCTTCAATGAGAGGAATCACTCGAGTCGCATAAAAAAAGAGGATGTAGTCAAATTGATTACGTCCTTTTTTTTGTGTTTTGCTCAAAGATTCTGAGAAGTTCTCAGAAATGGATTGAATAATTATCTAGACTCTGCCACGGATTTGTTATGGATTTCGTCGTTTGGGCACGAATAAATTTTAGAGCTGCAAGACCGATTTGCTTCACATTCTGAATGTGCTATATTACCTGATGTTCTTGCAGAATTCTTGTAGTTTGATGCACCAGATAATGTTGAAGTACTTTTTGAAGCAGTATTTCTGCTGTATGCAGCGCTTACAGGAGCTTCGTTCATCCCTAATTTAAACAGTTCACCTTTAATCATTATATCTTTTGAAAGGTCTGTTAAATCTGTTGGGATAAGAATTTTTGTAGCCTGACCATCCGCAACTTTTGCTAATCTGACTGCTACCGATGACTAAAGTCAC
>ULYQ01024156.1_pt1 | contig 13771 bp, 9 predicted proteins | sample 1962271 | NCBI WGS metagenome assembly ULYQ01 (sample SAMEA4835865, study PRJEB28245) | human gut metagenome | biome: gut microbiome; material: fecal sample | place: Denmark | collected 2008
GGAAACAAAAAAATATCGCTCAAGAATAAAAACTTTAGCGATATTTTTTTGATGTATATATACAAGCATTGCGGATACGCTTACGTATTTTGACGAATTTTGTATAAAGGTTGTACATACGATGGTTTGAACTTAATGTTTTGAACACCACTAAGTTACTAAAAAAATCAGCGATATGTGCAACTTTTTATTCATATTTATCAACTTAAATTAATTCCGCCAACGGGTATTTGTAAGTTTTTCATATCCCTTAGAAACCTGCGAATAAGTACCTACAAGTGCGTCAACAGTCTGCTGTGTTGTTCCTCACCAAGAGAACTTGAAAGGTTCAGAATACGTAGAGTAGAATGAGAACGAACCACTGTTCTTATTACCGCTGAAAGTAGATTGATACGCAGGATACAAGCCCAACTGTGAGTTTGCTGCAACCTTAATATAATACCAACCATTTTCTACTTTCACTGCATTCAGGAAAGTCGGCTTACCGTCAGAACCTACAGAGAATGCCAAATCATAACCATCGTTTCCATACCATTTAAGCAGCTTGTATGAACCGTCGCTATATGCTACCAAAGTAGCTTTCCATTTATAACTCTGTATACTGCAAGTACCTTCGGCACGCCATGATTCAGTTACGGGCACAGGCCAAGTAAATGTGATATCCTTACCATTATAAATCGTCATCTTACCAGAAGTGCTGTTGCCGCTGAATGAAGAATGATAAGTATGATGTACCGTCAAATGGTGAGTAGCATCAGTACGTACATAATACCATTCGCCGTCATCTTTATAAGCGTTTGTAACAGCAACGTTACCACCACTGGTTACAGAGAATTCCAAATCGTAGCCTTCATTGCCATACCATTTAAGTATGGTGTAAGAGTCGTTGCTATATGCCACGATAGTAGCTTTCCAAGAGTTTCCGGCACCATTATCGAATGTACCTACTGTACGCCATACTTCTCTCTTTTCTACTTTGAATTCTACTTTGTCGTATTCTGAATCGCTATAAGCCTCGCTTGTAGAAAGAGACTTAACTCCTAATTCGTATTCGCCAACCAATCCGTAAAGAGCTACTTCGGTATCGGTAACAGTACCGCTTTCTAATACCTTGTCGGCACCTTTAAGCTTAACGTAGTACTCGTACTTCTTAGCGTGCTCTACAGATTTCCAACTAGCAGTAGTAGTAGCTCCAGATGTAACTACTGTAACTTTTGGAGTTCCTAACTGCACTATAGCCGGAGTAGTAGCTGTAAGATAAATAGGCTCAGAAGTTTCATATCCGCTTCCGTAAGCTCCATACGCCCATACCTTCAATTGGTATGTAGTGTTAGGCTGCAGATTGGTAAAAGAAGCGGCAAGGTCGGTTGTAACACCGCTTTCCACCAAATTCCCATCCGGATCGCTCAGCTCATAAGCATACTGCGAAGCGTTCTTTATGGCTTTCCAAGTGAAAGACAACGAGCTGACGCTCTGTGAGAGCACTTCGGCATTTGTCTTGTCTAATTTGCCATTGAGCGTATCGTCATCATCGCTGCACGAAGAGAAAATTCCCATGCAAGCGGCAGCCAGCAGTAAGATACCTCCTGCTCTGCGCATCATGTATTTAAATAAATTCTGTTTCATCTTTCTTTTTAATTTTCAGGTACTTCAATGGTACGGTCGGCTTTATTCCAATAGAAATTAACGATAGCATATCGGTAAGACTTATTGTCTATCCAAATGTTATCTGTCATCTGTTTACCTCCACCGCTTACATAATTAAATTCGCTCATGTAGTTAGAATAGAAGTTAATGTAGTTTACTGTTGTGTCAAATACCGGCAACTTCCAAGTAGCGAAAGAAGTATTATCATGCATAAACCACCAGTAGCTACCGATAGCCTCTGTTCCTCCGTCCATGTAATTGCTTACCGGTTCCAAACGACCTACCCATGTATTAGGGTCGGTAGCCGAGAAAGTGATGTTAGCCTTGGTAGGAACGATAGTGAACTGCATATCGATACCCGAACCCAAGTAATCTTCGAAACGGAAACGGTTCTGACCTTCCAACTGATAGAAGTTAGCGTTATGGAAGATTTTGTTGTTATACTTATCGTTGATATTGGTGAACCAGAACTGTACGTTCTTCGTAATCTGTCGCCAGCTTGAAACATATACTGATGCGGCATATACGTCAGAACCTTCTACCTTCTTATAAGGGTCTGTGAAATTCTCGTCCAAGCGGATAGAGAACTTACACAACTTCTTTTCTTCAATTCCTGCATATCCTACATTCAAAGTTGCGGTAGATTCTCCGGCTTCGAATTCTACAGTAGCTGGAATCTTAAAGATATCGTCTTTATCTACCACGATAACAGGTATAGAAGCAGCATCGTCCGACTGCAGACGCTTTACCTCAAGCTGCAATGTGCTCGATTCGGCAACATCTTCGGGAGTAAATACATACTCAGCCTTGTTATTTGCCGAGAAATAGGCAGTCATATTATAAGGAACGGGCTCTTCTCCTCTTTGGTATTCATCGTCACTGCATGAAGACAAGCCCAAACCTAAGCCGATAACGGCCATATAAAAGAATGTCTTGATTTTCATCATATCTTTCATTTCTTTGAAATTCATATTAATAGATTATTGCGCCACAATAGCACTCGATGGGTCTGGAGCAAGAATGATAGCTTGGTTATAAGTTAATTCCGATTCAGGAATGCGGTAGTTCATCCACGGAGCCACATATCCTGCGTTAGAATTCAAGCGTATAAAGTCAGTCTTGTAGTTGGTACCGTTATAGTTACGAGTTACGGCCAAGCGTAAACGCTTATAGTCGAACATATTGATACCTTCTCCCCAGAACTCGATACGGCGCTGTACCATCAAAGCCTTATTGAAATCTTTCAGCGTAGTAGCCTTGCAAGTATAAGAATTATCGGTATAACGATACTTATTAACGAACTCCTGCAATGCAGCCGCAGCATTTGTTACGCTCTGAGTGTGAGCGATGGCTTCGAAATAATCGAAATACATCTCTTCTACACGCATCATCGGGAAGTCGCCTATAGAACCTGTTTCGCGAGAAACCAACGAGCCGCTTCCCGGACGGAACTTGATGTTAGAGTATGCAGGAAGTTTCTTCCATGTAGCGTCGGTAAGGTTTGTTTTGTACTGTGAAGGAACAGCGCTCTTTCCAGCGTCGGCAGGAGCTACCCAACTGTTCTTTCTCCAGTCGCCGCTACCTATCTGGTCGTACAATGACTTGCCTATACAACGGAAGAAATTATACTGGTTGAATCCCCAAGTAGTCTCAGAAGCCAAGATACCGATTAACTGATGCCAAGTGGTATTGTTTACCTGTTCTTTTGAAGTTACAGAAGCCCCCATCAACCAAGAAGACTGCGGAGTGTTGAAACCTGTAGTGGGGTCTGTCCATTCTTCTTCGGTAAGCGGTGTATGGCCTTTTATCGCTTTCTGAGCATATTCGGCTACCTTCTGATAGCAGTCGTTTGCAGAAGTAATGCCCAATACTCCGTATCCGTCTGTATTGGCGTCGGCTTCAATCTGCTTAGCCAAGTCTTCGGGTGAGTTTTCAAAGCGAGTAGCCATAGTCAACCACAAGCGGGCTTTCAGTCCGTAAATAACGTTTTGGTCCATATAGGCGATGGTAGACTGCTTATATCCTTCCAGACATTCTTCGGCCTTGTTAAGGTCGTTCATGATGAAGCGATACATAGTATAGAACGGAACACATGGGTTGTTCTTATATTCGTTTACAGTCATATTTTCTCTCAGGATAGGTACTGTAATACCCATTACTCCATCTTCTTGTGCAGCATTGTCCAAGCGTTCTACACCTGTGGGGCGGAATTCGAACAAGCGGGCCATATCAAGATAACTCAAAGCACGGAATCCGTAGCCTTGTCCTAAGCTGGCTTTAGCGTTAGCGTTTCCTGTGGCAGCCAAATCAGAAGCCATCACAATTACGTTATTGGCGTTCTTGATAAGGTGATAATAATATGAGAAAGAGTAAAGAGCCACGTTCAAGATTTCAGAAGATGCTCTTTCGGCAAATTTCCACATATTATATCCGTCATCGTTTGCCGGAAAGTCTTCGCCGTAAAGTTCGCGTACATACATCTGGCAAGTATAACCCCAGTCGAAGTCTCCACCGCTGTATGTGCTCTTGGTTACTATATAAGCCGGCAAGCTGTTTGTCATGTATTGCAACGACTGGCTAGAACTTGATACCTGTTCTGGAGTAGCCATGTCGGTTGGAAAAGTTTCTTCAATGCATCCTGTAAAGCCCAACATAGAAGCGGCTCCCAGTGCAACGAATAAACGATTCATATATTTTTTCATATTCTTAGTTTTTAAATTATACAATGAATCCTATCAGAATGATACTGTAACACCGCCTGAGAATGTACGCATAGCAGAATAGCTTGTGTTAGAGGTTGTACCCCAGAAGCTTCCGCGTGGGTCGAAACCTTTACGCTTGCTCCAGTAGTAGAGGTTTTCGCCTGATGCATACAAACGGATGCTGCTCAAGCCCAACTTGCTAGCCCAATTGCGAGGTACTGTGTAACCGATGTTGATGTTCTGCAATGACAATGTTGTAGCGTTAGTCAAGAAACGGTCTGAAGTATAAGCTGAGTTGTTATCGATAGTGTTGATAGCGTACTGGAAACGAGGGATGTTTGATGTGGTATTTGTTTCAGACCAAGCTTTAAGAAGGTCTTTATGGAATGCCTTACCAGTGTTGCCCGGAGCACAGTTGCTCATCAATGCTCTATATCCAGAGTCGATAGCCTTACCACCGATGTTATAGTTTAAACTTACAGAAAGGTCGATGCCTTTATAGCTGAAGCTTGTGCTCAAACCACCGTAGAGAGCAGGGTCTGAAGATCCGCAGTTAAAGTATGTAGCTCTTGACTGCTCTGTAGTTGTAGTCAACTCGCCTGTCTTAGAGTCTTTCATATACCATGTAGATTCACCTTTTTCGTTTACTCCGGCATATCTCTTCAAACGGAATGTGTGCAAAGGAAGTCCTTCGCCAGTAAAGTAGTTACCGTTTACATAACCGCTATATCCATCAAGAGTACCGTTCTTGTTGTCTTCGTTCAGCATCAACACCTTATTCTTATAGTGTGTAGCGTTCAAATTAACAGTCCAATTGAAGTCTTTTGTACGGATTACATTGTAATGCAAGTCAATTTCGACACCTTGGTTCAACATATCTCCTACGTTATCGTAAGAACTGAAGTATCCGCTTGACAATGGCACGTATACGATACAAAGCATATCGGTAGTTTTACGACGGAAGTATTCAACGCTACCTGTAAGGCGGCTCTTGAACAATTCAAAATCGACACCGATATTGAAGTTACTGTTGGTTTCCCAAGTGATGTTCTTGTTACCTACTGTGCTCTGTACGAAAGCTACCTGACCGTTGAAGTTCTTCAGAGAGAAGGTATCGGTATATCGATAATCACCGATGTTATCATTACCCTGCTGACCCCAAGATGCTTTCAGTTTCAACATGTTAACCCAATCTACTTTAAACCACTCTTCTTTGTTCAAAATCCAAGCGCCACCAAGTGAGTAGAAGTTACCCCAACGATGGTCTGGATGGAAACGAGAAGAAGCGTCACGACGATAAGAAGCCGACAAGAAGTATTTCTCATCGAAGTCATACATAGCACGAGAGAAGTAACCTTCTGTATTGTAAAGTGAGATGTTACCACCGTTATCTTCTACCTTAACGGCACCATCCAATACTTGGCTCTCGAAGAATGAGAACATGTTCTGGCGGCTACCCCAAACGTAGTTGTAGTTATATTTATAATTTTCGTGTCCGGCCATCAATGTGATGTTGTGGCGACCAATCTGAGTAGTGTAGTTAGCAATCTGCTGGAAGTTTACAGAGTATACCTGCGAAGCTGTCTGCTGTACATAACCGCCCGGATATGTAAGTGATGTAGCTCCGTAGAAAGGCTGAGAAGCAGCAGTTGTTTTATCTTCCTTATTGCTGACTGTTCCGTTTACTGTAAGTTTAAATCCCTGGAACGGAGTGATATCGGCATATCCTGTCAAGGTCGTCAAGTTAGAATATGTCTTGTTTGTATTCAACTGGTTTGTCTGCAACGGGTTAGAGTTAGGAAGCATAGTAGACGGACGTTTCTGTCCACCGTTAGCGCCCATACCGTAGTCGTACATAAGTCCGTGTTCGTCGGTCATGATATTTCCTTCTCCATCGCGCATATATACAGGATAGATAGGAGCCATATTAGTAGCCATACCAAACAAAGAAGCTGTACCGCTACCTACATTGTGCTGGTCTGAATGAGTGAAGCCCATGTTAGCGCCGACACGCAACCATTCCTTAGCCTGATAATCGGCTTTGAAGCGGGCAGTGTATCGCTGATAGTCTGAATTATAAACGATACCTTCGTTCTTTAAATATCCAAAAGAGCTATAATAGTTCAATTTCTGACTTCCACCAGTAATGCTCAAGTTATATTCCTGACGCAATGCCTTGCGGAAACCTTCGTCCAACCAGCTGTCGGGCAAGATAGTGAATACTTTACCGTTATAAGCTACACGGTTACCAAGAGTAGCGTGCGGGTTAAGTTTTCCGTTTGTACCAATCAAGTTCTCACCGCTGGGCACTGAGAAGATCATATATCCCAAACCACCTTCAGAATCAGGCTTACCCATAGCGTTATTAGCTGCAGCGTGAGCTTCGTACGGAGTCATGCCCTTATCGCGGATATTACTGTTATATAATGCCAGATAGTGCATTTCGTAATATTGAGCAGGATCTTTCACGTAGTCGTATTCCTGAGTGGCACGGCTGTTAACACCCCACTTAGCGTCGAGGGTGATAGTAGCTTTTTCAGAAGTACCTTTTTTGGTAGTAATCATGATTACACCGTTGGCACCACGCGCACCATACAAGGCGTTAGAAGCAGCGTCTTTCAATACAGTGATGCTTTCTACGTCGCCAGGGTTCAAGTTGTTCCATCCACCATCGTACGGAGCACCGTCTACAATGATAAGCGGTGAAGTACCTGCGTTGATAGAGCTAAAACCACGGATAGCTATGCCAAAGCCTGCGTTTGTAGGGTCACCGCTGGTATTTGTCATCTGCAAACCGGCTACCTGTCCTTGCAAACCTCCGGCAACACTGGTTACCTGACGCTTTAACAAGGCATCGCCTTTCACCACAGCAGCCGAACCGGTAAACGAAGATTTCTTCTGCTGACCGAATGCTACCACCATGACTTCTTCCAACTGCTTACTATCGTTACGCATGGTTACTTTAAGCTGAGGCTTAACTCCCAACTCTACAGTCTCCATACCTATATAAGAGAATACCAACTTATCGGTTTTCTTCACTCCGGTAAGAGCAAAATTACCGTCCAAGTCGGTTACGGTTCTGTTTGTAGTTCCTTTAACCAGGATAGAAGCTCCGATAACCGGCTCGCCGGTTTCATCGATTACAGTACCTGTTACGTTTATGCCTTGTGCAATTGCTTGTCCTACGCAGAACAGCAGCATGAACAAGAATAAATAGCATTTTGTTTTCATACTTTCCATTATATAAATTTCTGCGCAATCTGTTTACTTATCCATACCGAACTTAGGCAACACAAAACCGATGCCCGCATCGTCAGACCACAACCAAATGTAGCGCACGTCTTTCTTTAATAAATAGATTCCAGTTATTTTCTCCATTTCCACACCCATGTTTCCGGTAAGCTTTCCGTCTACTTTAACAGCTTCGGTAGGCAAGTTTTCCAGGGTAAGTGTAGTATAGTTCAACCCATCGTCGGTCATGATGGTAAATGTCTTGGCCGAAGGATTGCAGCTGTACAGGTGTGTATCATTATCGAATGCCAACCATCTCTGACCGTCGCGGTAGATACCCATCTCGGTAGATGATTGGATTTCGGAACGCTGAGCTTCGAGGGTGTCATCGTCGCTACAAGCGAATGCCACCATAGCGCACAATGCCAAGCAGATGTATTTTAATGTTTTCATATAATCTTTATTTGAAGGGTTTACATATTACATATAAACAGTTACGTATTTAACGAAGTATTCTTTCGTTCCGTCGGCACGAGTTACTTCTGCCTGAACGCGACGAAGACCTTTTTTCAGTTTCAAGAAAGGATCTGAAACCTTTTCGCCGTCTACTGTCCAGTTTACTTCGACTGCATCAGTAAAGTCTGAGAGTAAAAGCAATACTGGTTCTGTAGAAACGCATTTCTTAGCAGAGATGCCGATGCGCGGCAATGCAGCAGAAAGAGCCGGAGTAGAAACCGACAACTCATAGCTGGTACCGTTACCGATAATTACTACTGTGTATTTAGCACCCGGAGTCAAGTCTGACAGATGAACGATAGGTGATTTAACTTCTACCGACTGTTCTTCTTCGTCACCTTCTTTCTTATAAGTTACTGTCCACTTAGAAGCCATATCGTCTTCCCACTTGATAACAGCATCGCGCTGGAAAGCCAGTGCAGTAACATCGCTGATAGCTGATGCGTGCTGTGAAGCAACGAAAGTAACAACCTGATTGCCAAGAGTGATATCAGTAAGTTCTACTACAGTCTGAGTTCCTGCACGTGATATGAATCCGGTCTTAGAGTTACTCTTAAGTGAAGTAACGCTGCTTGCACCCGGGAAGAAGCAATGAGAAGGAACGTAGCGTGCGGCTTTTCCGTTTACGCTTGCCGAGTTAGAATATACCATCCAGGCACATTCGCTACCTTTCACGCTGTTTACGTTATTGTACATCCATTTAGCAGACTGAGTGTTATCGATGTGATGAACAACCAATCCCCAGGCTGTTCCGTCGGTTACCTTATAATAATTCAGATAATCGGGGTTATCCCATACGTTTTTCTTAGTACCGCGGCATTCCAACAAGAAATAATCGCCTTCGGTTCCTGTTTTAACCAGATAGCCCTCGCCATCTACTACAGATTTAAGGGTATAGTTACCTGCTTCGCTCAGTTCTTTCGGCTTAGCCCATCCCAGCATCCAGCGTTCCAAGATACCAAGTGCCGGCGGTGTGCAACCGTCGTTCAAGTTCATACCATATCCCATCAATGAGAAGAAGCCGTTGTCGGCACCTGCACCATTGGCATCACCGTCAGCATCGTAAAAGTCGGGCAAGCCTAAAGCGTGACCAAACTCATGGCAGAAAGGAGCCATACCAGTCATGCTGATACCTGCATCGCGCTTACGCAACTCACTTACGCAAGTAAAGCCGTAAAGCACGCCTCCATCCATATTGATACCATTACCCAAAGCTCTGTGCTTAGGCCATATACCATTAGCATCGCTACCGTCGTTTCTTGTACCTCCTGAGAAGATAATGCAGATATCTCTGATGGCTCCGTTTTCAGTGAATTGAGTAAGATTTACTCCATCAGCCTTTGCCAAATTAACGGCATCAGTCATCATGTTGGTGACTTTTGTTTCGTCTAATCCGCTTTCGGTAGGAGTTGCGTATTCAGAACGTTTGCCTACTGTGTATACGCCTTTTACTACAAATTTAGGTTTGAACTTACCATTCGAGTTGTCCATGTAGAACTTTCTAACACTTCCGGTAGCGTTGTTTGCCGTATAGCTATCGGAGTTCAGCATCTGGTCGAAAGCTTCCTTAGGATTTTCCACTTTAAACGGAATGTCTTTAAACTGCACCAACAGAACCAGGAATTCTTTTTCACCTTCGGCTTTGAAGCGTGAGCTTGCCATCAATGCAGGAGCACCATTCTTATTAGTAGCGGCACGCGAAACGTTTCTGGAAGCAGCCATAACCTTCTGGCTCTGTGTCCGAACCGGCAACGCACCTTTCGAAGCGGCTACCGCTTGGCGTTCAGCAGCACTAAGCTTATTTAATGGTTTAGCTTTGATGCCTGTAGAAACCAACTGACCTTTGCCGTTAAGTTTGGCAAAGTAGTAATCTCCATCGGCACCGCCTACCAAGGTGTAACCATCAGCGGTCATGGTGTAGTTGTAATACTCATCTCCGTAAATACGGATTTGCAATTGAGTACCGTCACGTTGAGTTACGGTGATTACGCCTGGTCGTGCAGGAGCAGCGAATACAGACGGCAGACAGGTACACATGCAAAGCATAGCCATGCACAGACCTAACTTTAGAGACATTCTCTTAATCATACTTTTTAATTAATGTTTACTGAATAATTGATAATTCTCTGATATTTAAGTTTATATAACTTTATTTCTTCGTTTGGTAACTATTCATGCCCATAGGGGTGCTGAGTAGTTACATTGGATACGCCAAAGGCTTTATTTTCTAAAAAAAACTATTATCTTATTTCATCCATGCATTTAACGGAAGAACCCAATTAAAGGGGATGAAATCCCTGTTATGGAATGTGTTCACTGAGCAACTCCCACGTAGACGTTCATTTAATATCTGTCTGTTTCTTTTTTTGGTTTTTTAGTTTGATAATCTGTTTACTTGCATTTGTAAATGAACTAAGTGCTTTAGTCCATTATATTGCCTTGCAAAATTAATAAAAAAATGATAATCACAAATGTTTTTGAAAATAATATGAAAATATTGTAAAATGTTTTTGGAAAAGAGTATTTGACGTGTTCACTTATCGAATCTCTGGTGTACTTTTGCGCAGGCGATATTTGTATTTTGGGTGTACAGGAGTCGGTGAGTGGATTGTTTTGGTTGCAGTATGGTGAGGTTTGTTGACTCAATGCCTTCTGTCATGCAATACCCTCCGTCATATGATGTTTTGTTATATCACAGTAAAGTTTCAGTACGTGAAAAAATCTACCATATATGCCAGATGGCTTAGGTATGAGACATGACTCTGATTGCCGCTTAGGCTGCTTAACGGATCTTCTCCCCATCGGTCACTATCATATTTACGCAATTCCGAAGACCTGATGATTTGGATAAGTTTATCAATGTTACGCAAGTTCTCCTCTTTTGTCTCAGGATATAATGACGATATGTTTGACAATGCTGCTGAAAGCATAGAGCAGGAATATAATGCCCATTCGCCTTGTAACTGCTCATCTATTCCCGATGGCATTTCATCTAAGACTTGAGAAGGTGACACTACAAGTGTTTCCACAAGATAGTCGCGACGTTGAAGTATTTCTTTCTTTTCCCCTTCAACGCTACCATGTCCCTTACATCCCCAAGACACACTTAACATCTTGGAAACTATCAGAACAAGCATTATAGAGAATGCAATAGTCAATCGCTTTGTTCTTTTGTTATTCTTCTTTTTTAGCCCTCTCTTCGATAGTTTGACTACTGTGAAACAGATCGCTCCATACATTGGCAAAAATAGTGCACTTACCATTCTGCAATACGTAAACTTCATTAACGACAAGCCCATTGGTAGAATTAAGTATGCACTGACTTAATTTCGCCAACAGGTAACTCATTGCTATTCTGTAGTAATAATCTTTGAGGAGATGAAGTAAGGTTGCGTGATAATAGACTTTCATTTTGCCTTCTTACCATACTTTTGGGATTACAATATTTGCTTTTTTAATCGCTCAAAACTGCGAGCTGAGCGCACGAAGAAATCTTTGAGCCGAAATTCTTGAGTTTTGAGCGTGCAGCGTTATGTTGCTTATATACAGCGCGTTATGCTGGGTGTGAGTAGAAGTGTGCAATTTTTATAAACACAAAAGTAGTCCTTTTCGTTGCAAAAGGACCCCTTTTGCATTTCATTTAAGCCCCCGTTGCATTGCAACTGTAGTCCCGTTGATTATCAAAAGGGCTACAGTTGCATTGCAAAGAAGCCTTGAATGGAAAATCAAAGTTGTCGGACACCGCTGAAACAATAAAAATCGACTCCAGAAATCTCTAGAATCGATTTTTATTTTGTAACACTTTTTTACTGCTTGTACAATATTTGCATATAGTACTGCCCCGGCTCTTCTATGGTAGTTAACACCATCTCAACATCTCACCACAACACTCGGAGCTCTGCTCCGCCTCTGTCTACTTGATACATTCGCGCTGCAGGAAGTCTTCGTATTCGGAGCGATAGCCGTTGAATACGTTGATGTCAACCTCGGGGCGTATGCCGCTGACACGTCCGTCGGGGCATAGCTGCCAATATACGAGGTGCACGTCGGGCTTGTATTCGCCGTAACGGGCTATCCAGATGTTGTAGTCGCGCTTGAGGTCGGGTGCCGAGGGGAGGTAACGGTTGACGAATGTTTGCGAGATGTACAGCACGGGGCGTGTTCCTGTGTGCTGGCCTACGATGCGCAGCCATGTGCGCACGGCACGGAACAGGGCTTCGGGTCCGCCCATTTTCTTTATCATGGCGTGGGTTGGCTCAACGTCGAGAACCGGGGGCAGGTCGCCCTTCGAGAATTTTGAGTTGGCTATGAAGAAGCGTGCCTGGCGGTCGGCAGGCGTACGTGTGGAGAAGAAGTGGTAGGCTCCGGTCTTGATGCCGCGTCGGCGTGCTGCCGCATAGTCGGCACGGAAGTAGCGGTTGCGTATGGTTGTGCCCTCCGTCGACTTGATGTAGCAGAACGATACGGGATAGTCTACCTTGCCGCGTACATGCTTGCGCGATATTGTTCCTAAGTGGGCTATGCGCAGACGGCTCCAGTCGATGGGGTAGTGGCGTCGGCCTACGTCGTGCTGGAAGCGTGACAGGTCGATGCCGTAGATGCGGTCGGCGGTGTATTCGAGCCGTTCGCCCAGGAATCGGTTTTTCGACCACTCGCCTATGCGCAGATGCTTCTTGGGCAGGAGTGCAAATCCGAATCCCGTGCGCTGTCCGTCGCGCCACTGTCCTGAGTAGAATCCCTGCTGTGTATCGGCAAAGCTGCCGTGTCCGTGGGCAATGGCGTCGCGGTTCATCTCGCCCGAATAGGTGCCTGTAGAGTCGGTCCATGTGCCTCGCACCAGTGTGTCGGCACGCCATGTGCCAACGATGCGGTGATGAAGCGAGTCGTGGCTCACGCCCTTTCCGCTGCGTTTGCCGTCGCGCCATTGTCCGGCGTATATGGTGCTGTCGCCTATGCTGAGTGTGCCGTAGCCGTCGTAGCGGCCGTTCTTTACGGTGCCGCAATAGGTGTATTTGCCACGCTGGCTGACTATGGTGTCGGGTGTGATGTCGCGGCACGACGTCAGCAAGAGCAGTGCTAATATAAATAGATGTGTGATGTGCGTTTTCATTTCTTCAACAGTTTACTGATTTCGCGACGCGAGATGATTTTCTTACCGCTTACTACGCCTATGAAGTGGCCGCGACTGGTGTATACGGGTGCTCCGTCGGGGGCGAGCAGGCGCGACAGATTGTGGCAGCCCGATGCTTGTACGGTGCCCTGGACGATGATGGAGCTTACGGTGTCCGACTCTATTCCGCGCACGCCGAGAGCCGGGGTGGCTGCTGTGAGAATGGTGCGTGGCGTTGAGGCGTTCCAGAGTTGCAGTTTGGCGGGCTTAGCCCAGTCGGGTGTGCTGTGGTCGGCGGTTTGCAGCACAGCCAGTTGTAAGGTGCTGTCGCGGCTGACAAGGTGCATCGGCAGGCGTATGGTTTTGCCCTCGTCGTCGTGTCCGGTCACTGTGAATGTGGCTTTTGTGCAGAGTGCAAAGTGGTGGCGGCGTTTGTCTGTAGCCAGACTGTCGATGATGTGGCGTGCTGCCTTTACGGCATTGGTGGCGTCGTTGATGCTGTTGGCGAGCGATGCTATCTGCTGATAGCCGTTGTCCTGAACACCGTGCACACGTATGTAGTAGT
>ULYQ01013171.1_pt1 | contig 13760 bp, 10 predicted proteins | sample 1962271 | NCBI WGS metagenome assembly ULYQ01 (sample SAMEA4835865, study PRJEB28245) | human gut metagenome | biome: gut microbiome; material: fecal sample | place: Denmark | collected 2008
GGGGGCCGGCCAGCTCTTTCATATAGAACAGCTTACCGGGCATGGTGGGAATGTTGCTGGACGTGACGTACTGGCACGGGCCATAGCGCAGCGTCATCCAGAAGCTCATGCCCTGCCACTGCATACCGCGGGACAGAACGCCGTCTGCGCCGCCGATGGCGTAGTCGGAGTTGAAGATGATCCACGGGCCGATGGTGTTGGCATAGCACGGAATCAGCGGCCAGCTGGAGCGGAACGACGTGATGGCGTTCTGCTCAATGGTGAACGGATGCAGACGCGCGCCGACGCGGTACTCGGCTGCTTTCCAGTCCTCATAGGAGGCGTAGTCCTTGGCAAAGTGCGGCTCCCAGAATGCAATATGGCACATACGGCCGATGCCGTAGACCAGAACCTGCTTTGCACCCTCAGCCTTCAGCTTGCGGATTTTCTCCGGATAGGTGGGCAGATTTTCCTTGGTTGCAAAGTTGCGCTGATTTTCGGGGACAGTCAGCTCGCCGAGCGGGCCGTAGAACGCGCCGGTCATGGCGTTCTGGAACGCGGCGGGGTCGGATGCGGGCAGCGTGTTGCCCTCGGCGTCAGCCCACTCGTCCATGTTGAAGCCGTAGACGTGCTTGCAGTCCACATTCCACTCTTTCAGGAAATAGACCGCCCACTTGTACATGCCCATCGGGCCAACCGGCAGGATGAGAATCAGCTTTCTGCCCTCTTCCTTGGTGAGCCTGATCTGCATGGCAATTTCGTGACCCATGTATGCGCCGAACTCTTCAAGGTTCGTGCACTCGACGGGACGGAAGCCATCGTTCCAGAAGCTCTGGCGCTCGCCGACGGAAGATGGATCGTTGGAGACGCAGTCATAAATCTTGGAAATGTCCCAGCCCTCGGGCAGAACTTCGGAAAAATAGGAACCCTTGAGGGTATCGACCATGTTCATAATAGAAAACCTCCTTAAATTGCGCGGCGAAAGCCGCAGGTATTCTGTAAGTTCATCATACCACGCGGCTTTTCGGGTGTCAATTCGGGACAGGGGGTATTTTTAAATAGATTTTAGAAATGAAATTTGTGGATTTTTCACAGAATCCGGTCAATCGCCCAGAATCAGGCGGCCAAAATCCTGCGGCCGGTGGAACTGCGGCGTGTCACAGCGCATGGGATTCCACGACAGGTAGTGCTGTCGCACGGTCAGATCGCCGCACTTATAGCAGTTGCCGTACATGGCCAGCCCCTCGCACGGTGTAAAGTCCGGGAAAAACCGGCGGATAAACGCAAACGGCACACGGTAGGTGATCTCCCAGCCATCGGACAGGCGCGCGGCCTTTGGCTGGAACAGCGCGGGCTCGTCGGCAACAATCAGACGCGTCAATTCCGTCACATTTGTGCCATATCCGAGATATAACGCACAATTTGGGTTAAATTCGAAGTTGAAGTAGCGCAGATCGTCGGTGGGACGGAGGAAAAATTCCAGACAGCTGTCCTCGCAGACCGACTGCAAAAGTCCGCTGTGCTCGGCGCGGATTTCTGTTTCCCACGCGCGCAGGCGAACATAGATCGCCGCTTCGTCCCAGCAGAGCTGCCCCTGTGCACGGATATCGACCGGGGGATTTGTCCACTGGAGGTTGTCAATCGGAAGTGCGTCAATTGTGTCCCAATCGGGGGCGGATGTGACCTTTTTCAGAACATAGCTTCGCATTTTAGATACTCCTTTATTCCTTGAGTGTTTTTTCGTATTCCGTGGGGCTCATGCCCGTTTGCTTTTTAAAAAGATTGGAGAAATAGTAGATGCTCTCAATGCCGATGCGCTCGGCGATCTGTGTGAACGTGAGGTTTCCCTCGCGGATCAGACGCTTTGCCTCGCCGATGCGCAGCGCCGTGAGATAGCGCACCATGCTCTGGCCGATCTGCTCGTGGAACACGCGCTTGAGCTGTGAGACGCTTATGCCGAGCGCCGCGGCCAGCGATGGAAGCGTGATGGCCTCGGAATAGTGCGCGGCAAGATAGTCGCGCGCCTGCTGCGCCAGCAGCAGATGCTGGTGAAACTGCGTGGATGTGATGGCGCGCTGGGAAAAGCGGACATTGTCGTCGCGGCGGCAGATGCAGATGAACAGCTGCTCCAGATAGAGCTTGATCAGCTGGTCGCTGCCCCACGGGGCGGTGGGCTTTTTACGCAGATTGATCAGCGCGGGATCGTTTTCAAAATACTGATACGCCTGCTGCGCCTCGTCCATCAGCGGCTTGAGGCACTGCTTCTCGCGCTGGTGCAGCAGCAGAACCTTTTTTTCCAGCCGGTGCATGGCTTCGCTTTCGCAGCAGAACGCCACCACCATCACGTCACTTGCGCCGACCGACTGGAACGAATGAAACTCATACGGGCAGTGAAACGCCAGCTCGCCGGCCTTTAGAAAATACTTGTCCGCCCCGGCAGTGACAACGATGCTGCCGCGGTCAACATAGATAAACTCCCAGAAAAAGTGCGACTCGCCGGAGAAAACATAGCCGTTTTCCAGCTTGTAATACGAGATATTCACGATGGCATCCACGTCAAAAACCGTGACAAGCGGGATGGGTGTGTATTCCATTTTCATGGCGGCAGACATCCTCTGTAGCTGATTTTATAAATTTTGCACCGGATTTTATATTGTCAGGCCAAAATTCGAGCTTATAATGGAATTATAAGCGGAATCCGAACGAAAGTAAATACGGAAAGGAAAATGCACAGATGAAAAAATCAATCAGCTATTGGTCTTTCAGCGGGAAAAACGTGTTTGAGGCGATGAGGCTAGCAAAGGATGCGGGCTTCGACGGCATTGAGCTGACGCTGGATGCAGAGGGCGACGTGACGATGGAGACTGCGCCCGAAAAGCTGGCCGAGATCCGCCGCGCGGCGGAGGAAATCGGCATTGCGCTGCCGAGTGTGGCAAGCAGTCTGTACTGGGCGTATTCGTTTACTTCGGACGATCCGGAGGAGCGGGAAAAGGCGCATCAGGCGGCAGTCTGCGAGATCAAAACGGCAAAGGCGCTGGGCGCGGACACAGTTTTGATCGTGCCGGGCAGCGTTTCGGTGGAATTTGTGCCGGAGCGGCCGGTTGTGGCGTATGATGTGTGCTGGCAGCGCGCGGTGGCCGAGATGAAGCGCCTTGCGCCGGTGGCGGCGGAGCACCAGATTCACATCGGCGTGGAGAACGTATGGAACAAGTTCCTGCTCTCTCCGCTGGAGATGCGCGCGTTTATCGACGAGATCGGAAGCGAGTGGATCGGCTCGTACTTTGACGTGGGCAACGTGGTCTACGCGGGCTATCCCGAGCAGTGGATTCGGATTTTGGGCAAGCGCATCAAAAAGGTGCACTTCAAGGACTTCCGCCGCAATCCGGGCGGACTCAATTCGTTCGTGGACATTCTGGCGGGCGATGTGGACTGGCCGGCGGTGATGCAGGCGTTTGAAGACATCGGCTATGACGGCTGGGCGACGGGCGAGATGATCCCGGCCTATGGCCACGCCTCTGACCAGATTATTTACAACACGGTGGCCTCAATGGGGCGCATTCTGGAAAAGAAATTTTAAAAACGGACAGACAGGAGGAACGAACATGATTCGAGTAGGACTGATTGGCTGCGGCTTTATGGGCGGGATGCACGCGGCGTGCTATGCGGCGCTGGCGGAGCTTGGCGTCAAGGTGACGGCGATTGCCGATGACCGGCCGGAATTTCTGGCACAGATGAAAGAGCAGACCGATGCGCAGACGTATGAATCGGGTATGGCGCTGATTGAACAGGCGGACGTTGACGTGGTGGATATCTGCCTGCCAACGTATCTGCACACGGCGCACGCGTGCGCGGCGATGGAAAAGGGGCGCGATGTGTTCTGCGAAAAGCCCGTCTGTCTGACGGAGGAGGATATGCAGGCGCTGCTGGAGACGAAAAAGCGTACCGGCCGCAAGGTGATGGTCGGTCAGGTCATCCGTCTGTGGGACGAGTACGCATGGCTGAAAAAGACCGTGGACGCGGGAACGTATGGCCGCGTGCTTTCGGGTGTATTCCAGCGCGTTTCGTCGCGCCCCGGCTGGGCAAGCCGCAACTGGCTGCACACGCCGGCGCAGTCGGGTGGCGTGGCCGTGGATATGCACGTGCACGACGTGGACTTTGTGCGCTATCTGCTGGGCGAGCCAGACCGCATTCAGGCGGGCGTCTATCGTGACAGCGACGGACTGATTGAGCAGATTTTTGCTATCTACAACTATGGCAGGGACGTGGCAGTCAGCGTCGAGGCCGCGTGGGACTATCCTGCGTCGTTCCCGTTCTCGGCCACGTTCCGCGTCAAGCTGGAAAAGGCGACCATCACAAACGATGCAAACGGCCTGACTGTGTATCCGAACGACGGCGATGCGTTCCATCCGGAGCTTGCCGCGCAATATACCGGCGACAACCGCATCGGCGGCAATATTTCGTCGCTCGGCGGGTATTATAACGAGCTGAAATACTTTGTTGAGGGATTGCAGGGCAAAAACGATCTGTCGGTTGCGCCGCTGGAGGAGGCCATTGCCTCGGTGCGGCTGGTCAAGAAAGAAATTGAGGCCGCAGGCGGTCTGCTGGTTTGAGAGATGGCAAAGTTCGCGAATGACGGACAAAAGCGAACATAAACGAACAAAAGCCCGCGGGTATGCGCAAAAAACGCATGCCCGCGGGCAAATTTTATGGAAAAGCGTCTAAATTTACCGTCGATTATTTTTAAAAAGAGTTGAAAGAATGGGGCGCAAAAACCGCAAAACGTGTGGCAACATCGACCAAAATTACGGTGGTTGAGTTGTGAATAATTCACCATTATTACAACATTCGTAAAGATTATTTAGAAATTGTGTTGACAAAAGACCGCACTTCGGTCTATTATGGATGCAAGGCAATAAGACTCGCGGCGTATTTATTCTGCCGCATGGCCGTGCCGCCAAGACAATCGGCCGCACGCGCCCCCTTAATTTCAGCAAGAGGTGAAAAACATGAGAGTTCTGGCGATTGGCTGCCACCCCGACGATCTGGAGATCGCCTGCTCGGGTACACTCCGCAAATATGTAGAGCAGGGCGCAGATGTGTATATGTGCCATGTTGCAAACGGTGATCAGGGTCATGTCATTATTGAACCCGGCCCTTTGGGCAAGATCCGTGAAAAGGAAGCGGAAAATGCCGGCAAGTTTATCGGTGCCAAAGAAGTTTTCAACATTAACGTTTCGGATATGCAGGTGAACCGCCACGATCAGGCGCAGATTGACGCCGTGGCCGACGTGGTTCGCTATGCGCGTCCCGACGTTATCATCACGCACAACGACGTGGATTATATGCAGGATCATGTGGAGACCAGCCATCTGGCCACCAATGGCGCATTTATGTCGGGTCTGCCGCACCGCTCGGTCAACTACCCGGCCTTTGAGAGCATGATTCCAACGTTCTTTATGGATAGCCTGGCAGGCGTGGACTTCAACCCCACCCACTATGTCGATATTACCGGCCAGATTGAGATGAAGCTGAAAGCGCTTGAGATGCATGAGTCGCAGATCAAGTGGATGCTTGACCATGACGGCATCGACTTTGTGGATATGATCCGTACCTGCTCAAGATATCGCGGATATCAGTGCGGCGTTGCCTACGCCGAGGGCTTCCGACCCTATAACGTCTACCCCCGTCACAGCACCAAGCACCTGCTTCCGTAACCGGCTGCGTGAGCGCCGTAGCTCGTAAGAGCGAAAAAACTAGGAGGAATGAATCAAATGAGCACAAAAGCAATCACGTTAAACAGCAAAAAGAGCGTCGGCGCACTGGTTAAGGACTGGATGAGCCTTGTCGGCATCGCCATCCTGATTGTCGTATTCTCTATCATTTCGTATGTAAAGTTTGGCGCACAGTACTTCCTGACCTGGAGCAACTGGAAAAACATTCTTCTGCAAAGCTCTACCGTCGCCATCGTTGCCCTTGGCCAGTCGATCATGCTGCTGACCGGCAATTTTGACCTTTCCCTTGGCCGTATGGTCTGTCTCACCAGCTGCGTGGGTGCCATCCTGATGAAAAACGTCGGTATGTCCACCGGCCTTGCCATCCTGATCATGTTCGCCATCGGCCTTGCCGTCGGCGCAGTCAACGGCTTCATGGTCTCTTATGTCGGCGTTCCCGCGATGATCGCAACGCTTGGCACGCAGTACATCTGCTACGGCCTTGCAAAGCTGCTGACGCAGGCTGTGCCGATTGCCAACATGCCCGATAGTATCTCGTTCCTTGGCCGCGGCTATATCTTCGGCGGCGTATTCCCGGTCTGCGTGCTGCTGATGATCATCGTCTACGCAATTGCGCAGTTTGTCACTTCCAAGACCCGCGTCGGCCGTAACCTCTACGCCGTCGGCGGCTCGCGTGAAGCGGCATTCTTCTCCGGCATCAACGTCAAGGCCTATCAGTTTGGCACGTTCCTGCTGGGCAGCGTTCTGGCTACGTTCGGCGGTCTCGTCCTGATGTCCCGACTCAACTCTGTCGCCGTCACCAACGGACAGAACTATGAATTTGACGCCGTTATCGGCTCGATCATCGGCGGCGTTTCGCTGGCCGGCGGCAAGGGCCGCGTCATCGGCACGATGTTCGGCTGCATCTTCCTGAACACGCTGTTCAACGGCTTCTCCCAGATGGGCGTCGATCCGTTCGTGCAGGACGTTCTGAAGGGCGTTGTCCTTGTGCTTGCCGTCACGCTTGACGTTGCCAGCAACAAGAAGAAGTCCTGATTGACCTGACCGAAGTATCACAGAAAGGTTGGGTGAACAATGGATAACAACTACATCTTAACATTAAAGAATATCACAAAAGAGTTCCCCGGCGTCAAGGCGCTGGATGACGTCACCATCAACATTGAGCGCGGCACCATCCACGGTCTGGTCGGCGAGAACGGCGCAGGCAAGTCCACCCTGATTAAGATTCTGGCCGGTATCTACCAGCCGAATAAGGGCGAAATCATTCTGGACGGCAAGCCCTGCCGCTTTAACAGCCCCATCGAGGCACGCCGTGCCGGCATCAGCGTTGTCCATCAGGAAATCAAGCTGGCCGAGCCGCTGAGCGTTGCGGAAAATATGTTCCTTGGCAACGTCCAGCTGAAAAACGGTCTGGTTGACTGGAAAGGCATGCGCCGCCGCGCGCGGGAGATCGTTGAAGATCTCGGCATGGACATCGACATCAACGCGCAGGTCTCGTCTCTGACCGTCGCGAAAAAGCAGATCGTCGAGATCATGCACGCCATTAACAATAATTCCCGCATCCTGATCATGGATGAGCCGTCGGCCGTTTTGACCGACCGCGAGCTGGAGGTTATGTTCCGCATTGTCAAGCAGCTGCGCGACGAGGGCATCACCATCATCTATATCTCGCACCGTCTGGACGAAATCTTCGGCCTGTGCAGCAACGTCAGCGTCCTGCGCGACGGCTGTCACATCGACACGATTCCGGTCGCTTCCGTTGACCGTCAGGGCCTGATCAACATGATGGTCGGCCGTGAGATGGGTCAGGAGTATCCGAAAGAGGTTGGCAACGTCGGCGGAACGATTCTGGAGGTCAAAAATCTCAGCCGCGGCATTTTGCAGGACATCAGCTTTGAGGTCAAGTCCGGCGAGGTATTTGGCATTTCGGGTCTGGTCGGCGCTGGCCGCACCGAGCTTGCCCGCGCCATCCTCGGCATTGACAAGCCGGAATCCGGCGAGGTCTATGTCCGCGGAAAGAAAGTTCACTATCGTACGTTTGCCGACGCCATCCGTGACGGTCTTGGCCTGATCCCAGAGGATCGCAAGCTCCAGGGTCTTGTCCAGATTATGTCGGTCAAGCGGAACACCACGCTGGTCAACATGAAGCGCGTACTGCGCGCCGGTGTGATCAGCAGCTCGCTTGAGGAAGAGCTGAGCAAGGAATACGCCGACAAGCTGCACGTTGTCACGCCGAGCATGGAGACCGAGGTACAGTATCTCTCCGGCGGCAACCAGCAGAAAGTGGTTATCGCAAAGTGGCTGTTCCAGAACTCGGAGATCCTGTTCCTTGACGAGCCCACGCGCGGCATCGACGTTGGCGCAAAGGCAGAAATTTACCGTCTGATCAACCGGATGGCAAAGGAGGGCAAGACCATCATCATGATCTCGTCCGAAATGCCTGAGCTGCTCGGCATGTGCGACCGCATCATGGTTATGCATGAGGGTCACAAGATGGGCGAGCTGAACGCGGCCGAAGCTACACAGGCAAAGATCATGGCGCTTTGCAGCTGATGATCCAAACAACGGTCTAATCAGGCGCAGCCTGTTAGATAAAATTTAAGGAGGAATTACAAAATGAAGAAACTGATCGCGATGCTTCTTGCAATGGTCATGGTTCTGGGCCTGGTTGCCTGCGCAGCCAAGACGGAGCCCCCCGCGGCCGACACCAAGACCGAGACGCCCGCTGCGGAGACGCCCGCAGCAGAAACACCCGCTGAAGAGACCCCGGCTGAAGAAACGCCCGCTGCTGAAGGCGCTGTCAAGACCGACGTAATCGCAACCGAGGGCAAGGCTGCTGAGCTCGGCATTCCCGCCGCTGTTGTCCTGCAGGACACCACCGCGCTGGAAGGCAAGAAGATCGGCTGCTCCATCTGCTACAAGGGCGACGAATGGTGCGCAGCTCTGGCACAGGCTCTGGAAGCACTCGGCGCATACTACGGCGCTGACATCGTCTGCGAGGACGGCGACCTGAACGACGAGACCCAGACCAAGCAGATCGAGAACATGATTTCCAACAACGTTGACATCATCATGGTTGACCCCATCACCCCCGACGGCTCCGGCATTGCGTTGACGAATGCGGTTGAGGCCGGCATTCCCGTCATCATCTACGACGGCTACTGGACCGACGGCGAGGAAAAGGCTGTCACCACCGTCACCTGGGATCAGAAAGCAACCGGCACGCTGGTTGGCGAGTACTTCGTCAACTATGTTAAGGAAAACAACGGCGGCAAGTGCCGTGTGGTTGAGCTGACCAACGCTGTTTCCACGCACTGCCAGGAGCGCTTTGTTGGCCTGCATGAGGTTATCGACGCTGCCAATGCAGACGGCTGCGAAATCGAAATCCTGAACAAGTACGACTCTCAGGGCAACCGCGAGACTGCATACAACGCAATCTCCGCCATCGTCGAGCCGTATGACTACATCATCTCCGACGTTGACAACGGCGCGATGGGCGCAGTTGCAGCGCTGCAGGCTGTTGGCAACACCGACGTCAAGGTCTTCTCCATGGGCGCTTACGGTGCAGAGCCGTTCGGCAAGCTGCATGACAATGACGTGAACTATCAGGCTTGCCTGAACGTTGACGCTTGGGTTCTGGCACAGTTCATCTACGAAGGCGCAATCAGCTACTTCGAGGGCAAGGACGTTCCCACCAAGACCAACATCGACCTGTTCGTTGTTGACGGCACCAACGTTGAGAAATTCTGGAGCTTCGACTAATCCCCGGCAAATTCCGTAAACCGCGTAATCGCAGGGGGCGCAAGCCCCCTGCATCCGCAGGCGCATTGCGCCGATGCCCGCAGAGAGAAAACCGCGTTTTTGAAATTCGTGTTCCTTTCTGCGGAAAAATTATTAGACGTAAATCGTTACACAAAATCACATAGAAAATTGAAAGCATCCGTCGTAAGATAGGAGCAGGACAAAACGAACCGCCGTCTGGCAGCAGCGGCGATGCTCCGGCACAGCCGGACAAGGCATATCCCGCCGGCACAGTCGGCAAAAAACGTGTAAGCTTGGAAATAATCGCAAAAATTCTGCGTTTTAGAATCATAAAAGGAGACAATTGCTATGAAAAAGCTTCGTTGGGGCGTTATCGGCGCGGGCGGCATTGCAGACCGCAGAACGATTCCCGGAATGATGCTGGCGAATAACGCCGAGCTGATTGCTGTAATGGAGATCAATATGGAGCTGGCGGAAAAGTCCCGCGCCAAGTGGGGCTGCAAGCGTGCGTATGACAGCGAGGCTGCGCTGCTGGCCGATCCCGAGATTGACGCGGTTTATATCGCGTCCCCCGTTGTGCTGCACGCCAAGCAGGCCATGATGGCCGCCGACGCTGGCAAGCATATTCTGATTGAAAAGCCGCTGGCCATGACCTCGGAAGAGGGGCAGAAGGTCGTTGACTACTGTGAGAGCAAGGGCGTCAAGATTGCGGCAGGTCTGATGATGCGCTTTGGCGCATACGTCATGGCTATGAAACAGGCCATTGCCGACGGCAAGATCGGCCGTCCGGTTTCGGGCTTCTCGCAGTTCACCTGCTGGTATCCCGATATGCCCGGCAACTGGCGTCAGAGCAAGAAAAACGGCGGCGGCGGCGCAATGATGGACATGGGCGTGCACTGCATCGACCTGATGCAGTATGTCACCGGCTCAAAGGTCAAGCAGGTTGCGGCGTTCCACGACACGCTGACGTTCCACTATGAGGTGGAGGACACGTCTACGGTTCTGATGCGGCTGGAAAACGGCTGCGAGTGCGTGGTGCAGTCCAACTTCAATATCCCCGACGAAGCCTCCAAGTGGCGTCTTGAGTTCTTCGGCGATCAGGGTCATCTGGTTGGCGAAAACATCATCGGCCAGATCGACGGCGGTACGCTGGACGCGATGTTCTGCGGCGAGGTTGGCGGCTATGACGCACAGCAGGACACCAAGGACGTCAAAGGCGAGCAGCTGGACGTGGAGTTCGGCAATATGTACACGCGCGAGATTGAGTCGTTCGGCAATTCGATCCTGAACAATCTTCCGCTGGAGGTTCCGGCGTCTGATGCGGTGCAGGTGCAGCGCGTTATGGAGGCGGCCTACCGTTCCAACGACAACAAGTGCGTTGTTGATCTGTAATTCAAAGAAAATTCCACAATCATGCTTCCCGCGCCGCCTGCGGCGCGGGAAGATAAAAAGAAACTGATTCCATAACGGTAGCGTCAATGACGCGAAGAGGTAAACTATGAACAGACCACTCGATGTTGCGGTCGGCTTGTTCAATTGCTGCCGCGATCCGTAACTGCTTCAGAATGTCCGTCTGTCAACAAACTGATATTCTGAAAGGAGTCAATTTTAAATGGAGAAGAAAGCATCGGATTTCCGGTATAACACCGGCGAAACCAAAGTCCCGTGGGCTGCGGTCGGCGAAAACTATAACGCGCAGGATTTGATGACCATCATCCGGTTTATGATGAAAGGCAAGGGCGAGGCCTACGACGAGGCGCTGAAAACGGTTGAGAAGGACGTTCTCGCGCTGGACAAGGTTTCCGCGCCCCCGGCAAAGCTGTCGCTGGACGTGGAGGTTGGCAAGGCCGAGAATATGTGCGACGAATATCTGCACACCACTGGCTCTACATTTTTGACCAACTGCACAGCGGGCTTTGAGATTGCCTGCAAGTATACTGGACTGAAGCCAGGAGACGAGGTTATCGTCCCGGCCATCACGTTTGCCGCAACCATGGCGTATCCGCTTTCCATCGGCTGCAAGCTGGTGTTTGCGGATGTCGATCCGCTGACGCTGAATATGGATCCCAAGGACGTGGAGAAAAAGATCACCGACAAGACGAAGATGATCATCCCCGTCCACATTGGCGGCTATCCAGTCGATATGGATCCGATCATGGCGCTGGCCAAGCAGCACGATATTGTCGTCCTTGAGGACGCGGCGCACGCCTTTGGCGGCGAGTATAAGCACCGCAAGCTCGGCACAATCGGCGATTTTGGCTCGTTCTCGTTCCACGAGGTCAAGAACATCACCTCCTTTGGCGAGGGCGGCATCCTGTGTTCCAACGTGACAGAATTCCTGCCCGAGATGCGCCGCGCGCGCTTCCTTGGCACGGATTTCAGCAAGCATATCCCGAACTGGCTGTATGACGTCACCGCCATCCGCGGCAAGAACGGCCCGTTCGTCGCAACCAACTTCTCCACCACCGAGATTCAGGGTCTGGGCTTGCAGCTCCAGATTGCCCGAATCGACCAGATTATCGAAGCGCGCCGCCGCGCGTCCGAATATCTGACAAAGCGCCTTTCCGCCTGCGACGCTCTGATCCCGCAGGATCTGGGCAATGACGAAATCAAACCCACGTTCCATCTGTATCAGCTTCAGATCATCCCCGAAAAGGCGGGCGGCGATATTCAGCTGTTCAAGAAAAAGATGGACGCAAAGGGCGTCACGCAGATTCCTCACTTTGGCCCGCTGTATAAGTTCGAAATCCTGCGTGAGTATGGCTATGACGAAAAGGCAATCGCTGAGAGCTGCCCGGTGTGCGAGGAGGTATTCAACCACCGCTTTACGCACTTCCCGGTCTACGGCCTGACGCCGGAGCAGCTGGACTATATGGCCGACGCGATTCTCGAGTCTGTTGACGAGATGCAAAGAGGCGTGTAAGCGGCCAACGTTCGTAAATTTGCAACTGTTTTACACTTGAAGAAATGAGGTTTTAACATGAGCGAGAAAAAAGAAATTGTCATGAATGGCGCTGGCGTTGCCGAGCTGGGCTTCCCCGGCTGGCCGCAGTTTGACCCGAAGAGCAAGGCGGAAATCGCCGAAGCACTCGACACCGGCGCGGTCTGCTACTGGACCGGCCATAAGGGCATGGAATTTGAGGACAAGTTCGCCAAGTGGTGCGGCGCAAAGATGGCAATTTCCTGCACCAACGGCACGGCTGCGCTGCACATCGGCATCGCAACGCTGGGCATCGGCCCTGGCGATGAGGTGATCGTGCCGTCCTACTCGTTCATCGCGTCCTCGTTCGCGGTGGTGCAGGCGGGTGCGGTGCCCATCTTCTGCGACGTGGATGAGAGCCACACCATCGATCCTGATGACATCGAAAGCAAGATCACCGAGCGCACCAAGGGCATTGTCATTGTCCATCTGTATGGCGTTGTGTGTGACATGGATCGCATCATGGCCATTGCCCGCAAGCATAACCTGTACGTTATCGAGGACTGCGCGCAGGCCATCGGCGGCAAGTATAAGGGCAAGTCCGTCGGCACGATCGGCGACGTGGGCTGCTTCTCGTTTGCACAGTCCAAGCACTTCACAACCGGCGGCGAGGGCGGCATGGTCGTCACCAACGACGAGGATCGCGGCTGGGAGGCACGTTCGTTCCGTGACCACGGCTATGACGTCAAGGCCAGAATGAATATGCTGGCGCTGGAGGAGAAGCTGCCCTATATCCACAACCGTGTGGGTTTCAACTTCCGTATGACCGAGATGCAGTCCATCGTCGGCATCAACGAGCTGGCGCGTCTGGAAACGTGGAATCTGCCGCGCCGCTTTGAGTACGCCAAGATGTACCGCGAGGCGCTGGGCAAGCTCGAGGGCGTCAAGTCGCTGCCGGTTGACACCGAGGAGCGTCAGTGCGCTTACTGGTGGTTCCCGATCATTCTGGATCTGGACAAGCTGGACATCGACGCGCCCGCGTTCCTTAAGGAAATGGCCGGCATGGGCATTCCCTGCTACGGCATTCAATGGCCGGAAGCATACGAGGAAAAGGCATATAAGGAGCTCGGCGGCTTTGGCTCGCATAAGTTCCCGTTCTGCTCCAAGGAGTACACCCGCGAGGGTCTGACGTATGAGGGCGTTGTATGCCCGGTGGCAAAGAGCCTGCGTGCCCGCACGGTGAACCTGTTCCTGCATCCCACGTGGGAAAAGGAGCACATCCAGAGAGTCATCGACGCGTTCACCACAGTGCACAACGCGCATCTGAAAAAGTAAAACAGCAGAAGCTGTATAAAACCGGCAAGCTG
>ULYQ01005539.1_pt1 | contig 13742 bp, 10 predicted proteins | sample 1962271 | NCBI WGS metagenome assembly ULYQ01 (sample SAMEA4835865, study PRJEB28245) | human gut metagenome | biome: gut microbiome; material: fecal sample | place: Denmark | collected 2008
GTCCCTGACCTTCTTTAAGGTCGGGGATTTTTTATTTTCGACCAACAATAATACCTGGGAGGTAATGAAATGATTCAAGAAAAGTATGCTCCCCATGATATTGAAGCTAAATGGCAAAAATACTGGGAAGAAAACAAAACCTTTAAAGTAGAGATGGATAAGGATAAGCCTAAATCCTACGTTCTGGAAATGTTCCCCTATCCGTCCGGTAACCTGCACATGGGCCATGTTCGTAACTATTCCATCGGCGACGTAATCGCACGTTTCCGCACTATGAAGGGCTTTAACGTTCTGCATCCGATGGGCTGGGACTCCTTTGGTATGCCTGCTGAAAACGCTGCTATCAAACACAATATTCCGCCTAAAAAATGGACTCTGGAAAACATCGCTAACATGACTCGCCAACTGAAGGCTCTCGGTCTGTCCTACGATTGGGACCGCGAGGTTACCACCTGTAAGGAAGATTATTACAAATGGACTCAATGGTTCTTTGAGCTGTTCTACAAACGCGGTCTGGCAGTTAAAAAGGAATCTGCCGTAAACTGGTGCGACAACTGTAACACCGTATTGGCTAACGAGCAGGTTATCGACGGCAAATGCTGGCGCTGCGACCATGAGGTTGTTAAAAAGGATTTGAGCCAATGGTTCTTCAAAATCACCGATTATGCTGATGAGCTGCTGAAGGATCTTGACCTGCTGCCGGGCTGGCCCGAGCGCGTAAAAACCATGCAGCACAACTGGATCGGCCGCAGCGAAGGCTTGGAATTCTCCTTTGAAATCCCTGCACTTAACGATACTGTTGCTGTTTACACCACCCGTCCGGATACTGCTTACGGCGTAACCTTCATGGCTCTGGCTGCCGAGCATCCGCTGATTAAAAAGATTTGCGAAAACAATCCGAAGGCTGACGAAATCAACACTTTCTGCGAGCGTGTTCGTAATCAGTCCGAAATTGAACGTACCTCCAGCGAATCCGAAAAAGAGGGCGTATTCACCGGCGTATACTGCATTAACCCGTTCACCGGCCGCAAGGTAGAAATCTGGGTAACCAACTATGTACTGTATGATTACGGTACCGGCGCTGTTATGGGCGTTCCTACCGGTGACCAACGTGACTGGATGTTTGCAGACAAATACGGTATTGAAAAGATTGTTACCATCTGCCCGGTTGGCAAAGAGCTGAAGCTGGAAGAAATGACCTGCGCTTACGAAGAAAAAGAAGGCATGCTGGTTAACTCCGGCGAATTCACCGGCATGGAAATGCACAAGGCTATGAGCGCTATCATGGACAAGGCTGAAGCTGAAGGCTTCGGTAAACGCCGTGTAAACTATCGTCTGCGTGATTGGCTGATCAGCCGTCAGCGTTATTGGGGCGCTCCGATTCCTATCATTTACTGCCCGCACTGCGGCGAGGTTCTGGTTCCGGAAGACCAGCTGCCGGTTCGCCTGCCTGAGGACGTAAGCTTCACTGCCGGTGCTAAATCTCCGCTGGCAACCTCCGAAGAATTCGTTCACTGCAAATGCCCGAAATGCGGTGCTGACGCAACCCGTGAAACCGATACTATGGACACCTTCCTGTGCTCCTCTTGGTACTATCTGCGTTATACCGACGCACACAACGACAAGATGCCGTTTGACAAGGAACTCAATAACTATTGGGGTCCTGTAGACCAATATATCGGCGGTATTGAGCATGCTATTCTGCATCTGCTGTATTCCCGCTTCTTTGTAAAGGTTCTGCGTGACGCAGGCCTGGTTGATTATGATGAACCGTTCAGCAACCTGCTGACTCAGGGCATGGTAATTAAAGACGGTGCTAAGATGAGTAAATCTCTGGGCAACGTTGTTTCTCCTGAAGAAATTCTTTCCAAATACGGTGCTGATACCGCGCGTCTGTTCATCCTCTTTGCTGCTCCGCCTGAAAGAGAGCTGGAGTGGAGCGACCAGGGCGTTGAAGGCTCCTTCCGCTTCCTGAACCGTATCTGGCGTATCGTACAAGCATTTGAAGCTGTTCTGGCACAAAAGGTTACCGAATACGATCACAGCAACCTGAACGAAGCAGACAAGGACCTGCGCCGTGTACTGCATAGCAGCATTAAGAAGGTTACCAACGATATCGAAACCCGCTTCAACTTCAACACTGCTATTTCCACTATGATGGAACTGGTTAACGCTCTCTATGCTTATAAAGAAGCTGCCAAAGAGCCGAATGCAGGTCTGATTTACGAAGCAATTTCCGACCTCATCAAGATGATGAGCCCGTTTGTTCCGCATATCACCGAAGAGCTGTGGCGCGGTGCTATTGATGCCAACAGCAGCGTACATGAACAAAGCTGGCCTGAGTGCGATGAAGAAGCCCTGAAGGTTGACAATGTAGAAATCGTTCTGCAGGTTAACGGCAAGGTTCGCGGCCGTCTGACTGTTCCGGCTGAAGCTACCAAAGAAGAGCTGGAGAAAATTGCTATGGCTGACGCTAACGTTCAGGCTCACATCGGCGATGCAACCGTACGTAAGGTTATCTGCGTACCCGGACGTCTGGTAAACATCGTAGCCAAATAATTTTCCGACCAGTAACTAACCACTAGTAACTACCGCAGTTACAGCTGTCCTGCAGCAGGCAGTTTCCGCAGACTGTAGCGCGGACAAAAAAATAAGCAGTGCATGTCAGCAATGACATTATTTAGTAGTACTAAATAACGCTTACATTTTCAGAGTCTCTGAGAATAACGTAATTGTTATTCTTGGGGGCTCTTTTTGTTTTTTTGGTGACAACCCTCAGTCATCGCCCTAGCTCTCTTGATGCTAAGACCAAGTTTGTCGCAAGCACAACCCTCAGTCAAAATCACTGCGTGATTTTGCCAGCTCCCTTTCAGGGAGCATATAAAGTTTGTCGTAATTGCGAACTGTAATTTTAAATCTAGCCTGTTATATCTCCCCTGAAATACTCTTCGAGTATAACACGACCAGCATTTTTCGTTGCATGAAAAATGGGTCTTAGTATAGCGGAGGTGGCTGCGAGCTTTAGCGAGCAGACGGAAGGGTTGAGCATCGAAGTCATACGCAATATTTTTCCCCAACATTCCAAGGAGGTATCCCCATGCAACCAAAAGCTAAAAAAATTATCTTAATCGCCGTTCTCCTCGCAGGCTGCATCATCACCAGTCTTATAAGTACCAATGACAAAGCAAAAACGTTGCCCGTCAGCAGCCTGCCGCAGTCTGCGCAAGGTGCTGTTACATCTAAAGCTGTGCAGGCAAAAACAGTACGCGTGCAGGTGAGTGGCGCCGTGCTGGAGCCGGGAATTTACGATGTGCCTGCCAGCTGCAGAGTGGAAGAGGCCATTGCTGTTGCCGGCGGCCTGACGGAAAATGCCGACAGTGAACGCGTTAATCTGGTGCGTAAGGTGCGCGATGGCATGCAGATACGAGTACCGGTGCAGAAGGCTGCAAGGACAAGCAGAACGCAGAGGGAAAGCGCTCAGGCAAAGTACGGTTTAGGTGAAAGTGCGTCTAAAAAGTACGGCAGTGCTAAAGCAGGCTCAGGCAGAAACAGCAGCATGATGCAGAGCGTGCGCATCAACAGCGCGAGCGTAAGCGAGCTGCAGCAGCTGCCCGGTATAGGTCCGGCGTTGGCGCAGCGCATTGTGGAAACAAGAAACAGTGGGCGTTTTACCAGCGTGGAGGATTTACTGCGTGTGCCGGGAATAGGCAAAGCCAAGCTGGCAAAGCTGCGTGATTATGTGGAGGTGGACTAGTGCAGCAAAAAATACGTTATCTACGCTTATTTTTACCGGTCATGCTGCTTTGTATATTATCTTTTCGCCTGCTAACCGTGCTACCGTCCGCCGAGCAGCAGCTTGCTGCCTGCTTTGGGCGGCAACTGGTTGTGCAGGGCGCGGTGGAACCTTTGAGCGTGCACCGGCAGGAAGGTTTTAGCAGTGCGATTCTACGTTGTCAAAAAGTATATAGCGATACGGAGCTTGCTTACAGTGGACGTTTGCGCGTGAGCGTGAAGGGCGAGCTGCCGCAGGCAGGCTACGTAGTGCTTAAGGGGACGCTGGAGCGCTTGGACAGCCTGCGTAACCCCGGCAGCTTTGATGCTGTAAGCTACAACAGAGTGCAGGAGCTGGGCGGACGTTTGCGCAAGGCGCAGCTGCTAAAGACAGAGCCGCAGGTTTTGTGGTGGCAGCGCTTTGCTTTGTGGAACAATAAGCTGAGCGAGCGCATAGAGGCAGCAGCCGGCGCTGAATATGGGGCGCTGCTGAGCGGTATGGTGCTTGGCGGCAGCGGCAGGCTGGATGAAGAAACACGCGAGCTGTTTACGGATAACGGGCTGGCACATCTGCTTTCGGTTTCAGGTACGCATATTGTGCTGCTGACAGGCCTGCTGCTTGCTTTGCTGCAGTGTGTGCCGCTGCCATGGCGTAAGGTTATTGTTATCATTTTGCTGATTGCCTATGCGCTGCTTTGCGGCTTGCGTCCTCCGGTGCTGCGAGCACTGGCTATGAGCAGCGTTCTGCTGCTTGGCGGCAGCGGTGCGGAGCGCGGGCGCTTGCTGTGCCTGGTGGCGGCGCTGCTTTTGTGCCTGCAGCCGTTATGGCTGGCAGATATCGGTTTTCAGTTATCGTTCGGGGCGGCGGCCGGTCTTTTGTGGCTGCTGCCTGCATGCCAAAGGCTGCTGCCGCAGGCCTTGCCTGCGCCGATAGGCGAGGCGGCAGCAGTTTCGCTGGCAGCACAGCTGGCTGTACTGCCGTTGGAGGTTTATTATTTTCACCAAATTTCGCTGATTGCCCTGGTAAGCAATATCGTGCTGGTGCCGGTGTTGGAAATGGCCGCGCAGATGGCACTCGTGGGCGCACTGCTGCCTGTCTGCGGTGATTATCTGTTGCAGCTTGCTGCCTGGCTTGCGGCGCAGGTGCTGACGCAGGCGCGTTTTTTTGCTGAATTGCCGTACAGCACTTTAGTTATCGGCAAGCTGCCTGCTTATTGCTTTGTAATCTATTATGCAGCGCTCTTTGTGTGGGCAGATTTCCCCTGGCTGCAATTTTGGAGTAACAGGGAGCGTCGCTGTATCCTGCTTTTGCATGCCTTGCTGCTTGCCGGGACGCTTGCCTATCAGCAGTATTGCACGCTGCCGTTAGCCTGCTATTTTCTGGATGTAGGACAGGGTGACTGTGCTGTTATCGTCACGCCGTCGCAGCGGGTGGCAATTATTGATACCGGCGGCTTAAAAAATCTTTCGACAGCAACGCGCGTGATAACACCATTTCTGCGCTATCTTGGCAAGCGTGAAGCGGATATCCTGCTTTTAAGCCATTATGATTTTGACCATGTGGGTGCTGCGGCGGATTTATTGCGACAGCTGCGGGTAAAAAAGCTGCTCCTGCCCAATGAAGCACTTACAGAGGAAAGCCAAAGGGTGCAGCAGGAAATTTTGGCGCAGGCCGGCAGGACGCAGGCGCATGTTGTGCAGAGCGGTGAACGATATGCGTTGGACGCTGCTGCAGAGCTTGTTTTGGTTGATGTGCCGCAGCAGGCTGTGCCGGGAAACGAAGCCAGCACGCTGGTGGCGCTGCACAGCGCGCAAGGCAGCGTGCTGTTTACAGGCGACATGGGGGAAGAACGCGAGCGAGGGCTGCAGCTGCAGCAGTACGCTGTGCTGAAGGCAGGACACCACGGTTCGCATTACAGCAGCAGTATGGAATTTCTGGAGCAGGTGCAGCCTAAGCTGACGGTGATTTCCTGCGGGCGCGGCAACCGCTACGGCCATCCGCATCAGAAAACGCTGGAGCGTTTGCAGGCCATAGGCAGCAATGTTGTCAGAACGGATGAGCTGGGGTGCATTAAAGTTGTTTTTGACGCAGAGGGAATAAAATGCTATGGCTACGCTGATTTACAGTGAAGCTGTTGTCAAAATATAACTCATAAGTTATAATTAAAGGAGAGAAGTTATGTACAAAATATATTTTTATCGTGATAAGCGTGGCAGACAGCCTGTATATGATTATTTAATGGAGCTTGCTTCGCGAAAAGATAAGAACAGCAGAATCAAATTGAATAAGCATAATGACTATATGCAGGCATTAGCTAGATTTGGTCTGCAATTAGGTGAGCCTTATATTAAGCATATACAGGATAACATTTGGGAGTTGCGGCCTTTGCGTGATAGAAGTTTATTTGCGGTATGGGAAAATAATAGTTTTGTAATGTTGCATTGCTTTATGAAAAAAACGCAGAAAACGCCTAAAACCGAAATTGCTCAGGCTTTGCGTGAATGGGAAGATTTCAAATTAAGGAGTGAGGAAAGTGAAGAATAGTGCAGTAGGTTATGAATGGCAGGATGTAAGAAAGAATATTTTTACACCGGAAGAAATCTCTGCAAGTGATTTGCGAGTTGCCTTAATTGGTGAACTGGTTAAAGCACGTCAGGATAAGGGGATAACCCAAAAGCAATTGGAGCTTTTGAGCGGAGTAAAGCAGCCTGTAATTGCCAGAATGGAAAACGGTACCTCTATTCCTAAAATCAGTACAATCTTAAAAATACTTGCACCTTTAGGCAAGACCTTAGCTATTGTACCGTTAGAAAAATAATAAGAGGGAATACAGATGGATATTAAACCGGAAAACCTGATTTCACTATTACAACAGCATAAGCCGCTGCCGCAGGCGCAGGTACTGCTTTTGTGCGGCGAGGAGGATTACTACCGCAACAGCATTATTGCCGCGCTGCCGGAATATGTTTTTGGCGATACGCCGGAGGCTGACCGCGAAATAACGGTTTTTGACAAGGACACCAATTTATCCGGACTGCAGGCAGCCGTCAACAGCTATCCCTTCTTCTGCGGCAAATCGCTGATTTTCCTGAAGGACGAAAAGCTGTGGGCAGCAAAGCCTGCCAAAGCAAACAGTGCTGCGGATGCGCAGGATGATACCGATTCCAAGAAAATGGAGCAGCTGGCGGCGATTGTCAGCGACGTACCGGATTATTGCCTGCTTGTAATCAGCAGTAAGAAAATGGATAAGCGGACCAAGCTGTATAAGCAGCTTAAAGCAAGTGCGCTGATTTGTCCGTGCGAGCGCATTAAGGAAAGAGATCTTGATGACTGGCTGTATGCGCAGGCAGCAGCATACGGCGCACATTTTACCAGAGATGCGCTGGCCGCCATCAGCGAATATATTGAGCCCGTGAAGGAAGAAATTCCCTTGGATTTGCTGCAGCAGGAAATCGGCAAGCTGGCGATTTATGCCGCAGGGCGCAGAGAATGGACGGAAGAGGATGTGCTGAATGTTTTTGCACTGTTGCCAAACGCTTCATCTTTTGCACTGACCAATTATATTATGGCAGGCAAGCTGAAGCAGTGTCTGGAGCTGTTGGCGAGCGAACGCAAGCACGGAACCTATATCCTGCCGCTCAGTGCAACCGTAGCTTTTAAATTGCGTCAGGTGCTGCGTTATCTGGAGCTGAAGCGCAGAGGCTACGACCAGAAGGGCATTATGGATGAGCTGGGGATGCGCAGCCCATACGCCTACAGATTTTTGGAGCGCGACAGCAGGCGCTTTGATGAAAAGCGTCTGACGGAAGCTTTGCTGGGACTATCGGATATGAATATCAAGCTGCGTCAGGGCGGACGCGGATATGAGAAGCTGGAGGAAATTCTTGTCCGCCTGCTTGCCTGATATCTTATCCTCAGAAATTAAAGCTGGACAAAAGCACTTAATATCTGCTATAATAGTAAGACAGTCAACGAGGACTTTTTTGAGTAAGGAAGTAGTGTGTCCATGCTTAAAAAGGTCCTTTTTCGTTTATCTTGCAGAAAATATGTAGGGAGCATGTTTCTGCAGCATGATAATTAGGGAGTATTGAGAAAGGAGGCAGCCTTATGGCTGCACTGATCATGAACAACAAAGATTTACTGTATGTAATTAAACCCGAAGAACAAAACGAAAGCACTCTGCGTGAGCTTCTGACTCTGCATCCGGAGATTCAGTTTGTATCTCTGATGGGTGTGGATTTTGCCGGTAATGATACCGACGAAAAAATCCCGATGAAGATTTTCCTCGAGGATATCGATGGCTTTTTGGCAGGCAGCGCAGCACAGACTGACGGCTCCTCCGTTGTACTGACCGGTATCGCTACTCTGAACGATGCCCGCGTTGATATGAAGGTTGATAAAACCGTTAACTGGTTTGTTGATTATAACTATGAGCATTTTGACGCAGAAAGCGGTCGCATGATCGGTACTCTGCGCATTCCCTGCTATCTGATTCACAACGGCAATCATGTTGATTCCCGTTCTATTTTGAATGATACTCTGGCTTATGTAGAAAAAGAAATCATGGATTTGTTTGCTAAGCATCCGGTAATTGCCGGTTTGGAGCATGTAAATCCTGCTGAGATTGAAAAGTTGCTCTTCACCAGTGCTACCGAGCTGGAATTTTGGGTAAAAACTCCGCGTGAGGACGCACCGCTGGAGGCTTTGAGCTCCTCTCAGGTAATGCAGGAGCAATACTGGCAGCGTACCCGCGGCAACGTGCGTACTGCATTGGAGCAGACGATTCAGACTTTGGAGCTGTACGGCCTGGAGCCTGAAATGGGCCACAAGGAATGTGGCGGCGTTAAAGGTCAGATTGATGCCGCAGGTCATATGACTCACGTTATGGAGCAGCTGGAGGTTGACTGGAAGTTCAGCAGCGGCGTTCAGACTGCGGATAACGAGCTTTTGGCACGTATCATAGTTAAAGAAGTTTTCCGCATGAACGGCTTGGAGGTTTCCTTCCAGGCTAAACCGATTCCCGGTGTTGCAGGCAGCGGTGAGCATACACATGTAGGCATTGCCGCAAAAATGAAAAACGGCAAAATCGTCAACCTGTTCTCGCCGAAGGATATGCATGAGGACTTCCTGTCCGCTATCGGCTACGGCGCTCTCATGGGCCTTTTGAAAAACTACGAGGTAACCAATCCGTTTATCTCCTGCACCATTGACTCTCTGAACCGTCTGAAACCCGGCTTTGAAGCTCCTGTCTGCATCGTTACCAGCCTTGGCCTGAGCCCGGATAACCCGTCCCGTAACAGAACCATTCTTGCAGGCCTGATCCGCGATTTGGACAACGATAAAGCTACCCGTATCGAAATGCGTTCTCCGAACCCGTACACCAATACCTACATTGCCATTGCAGCCTTCTACCTGTCCTGTCTCGACGGTATTAAGGCTTGCGTAGAATCCGGCAAGGACCTGAAGGCTCTGGAAAAAGAAATTTCCAAGAAGGCCGGCGAAGAGGGCTTCTATCTGGATACCGACCGTCAATACCGTACTGAGGAAGACGTATTTGAAGATTTCACTGCGGAAGAACGCAGCAAGCTGTTCGGCGAACCGCCTGCTACCGTTTGGGAAAATCTCTGCGCCTTTGAAAAATATCCGGAAAAGGTTGCAGTTCTCACCCAAGGCAATATCCTGAAAAAGGAATATATCGACTCCTTCATGCAGGGTGCGCTGATTCGTTGGAAAACTGAGCTTTTGACTCGTCTGATTCCAGAAAATTATCAGGCTGTTATCGATATGAAGCGCTTGCACAACCAGGAAACCTGCACCGACTGCGACCTGGCAATGTGGCGTAAAATCCAGAACCTGCGCGCTAAGCTGGCTAAGGATTCCTTCGAAGAGAAGAGCATCTTCACCGCTATCCGCAGAGCTGTTGCCGAGGGCGACTACGATACTGTTTCCAAGCTTAAAGTTGAGATGGGACAAACCATGGAAGAGCTCAAGACTCTGTATCACGATTACAAGCAAAATATTATCGATTAATTTATATGCTTCTTGCATGGCTGCTGTACTCAAAGTGCGGCAGCCATTTTGTTTCGCGCTTATACCAAAGTGCGATTATTGAAAAAATTATCCCTAAAACTTTCCTTTCAGCTTATTTTTTTGCATGAAACTGTTGAGTTAAGCGCTGTTTTGTGGTAAAATATCAAAGATATATTGACAGTAATATTTTCTGCTGTCCGAAGAAAGGCGATGATAGCTGTGGAGCAGGTCAAGGATGTTCCTGCCTATATTCGCCAGATGTACACGGATAATCATTTTATGACTAAATTCGGTGTGCATATTGGTGAGATAAAGTGTGGCAGTGCTGAAGTCAGTATTGACGTTGATCCGGCGAAGCATTTTAATCATCGTGACATTTGTCACGGCGGAGTGATGTTGGCCTTGGCAGACTCCGTTCTGGGTGTTACCGGTGCAAGCGTGGGCGCTGTAGTGGCAACTCTTAATTTCAGCATGAATTTTATCAAAGGTGTCCATGAGCCGACAACCTTAACGGTACGAAGCCATATCAAGCATTCCGGACATTCTACGATGGTTATCGAGGCTGAAATGACTGACAGCAAAAAGAATTTAATTGGGACGATTTTAACAACAATGTTTGTCGTCGACAGATTTAAAGAAATACCCGCCAAATGGTGAGCTTGCCTGAGTTGATTTGGAAGGGAAATGACGCGGAAGACCGCTTGATATCAAGGAGGATATGATGGATTTTGCATTAAACGAGGAACAATTAGAATTACAGGAAATGGTAAGGGAGTTTGTTGAAAAAGAAATTACTCCTTATGCTGCTGAAATGGATGCAGAAAACCATATGCGTGACGGCCTGATTGACAAGGCTAACGAAATGGGCTTGCTGAACGTTATTGTTCCGGAAGAATTAGATGGCCCCGGCCTGGACAGCATTTCTGTTGCTACCATTTATGAAGAGCTGGGCAAAGGCTGCGCAGGTGTTGCAACCTCTCTGGCTGCTAACAGCCTGGCAACTGTACCTGTTCTGCTGGCAGGCACCGACGAACAAAAGAAAATGTATTGCGATATCCTGAACAACGGCGGTCTGGCTGCTTTCGCACTGACCGAGCCCGGCGCAGGCAGTGATGCAGGCGGTGTTTCTACCCGTGCTGTACACAACAAGGAAGAGGGTACCTACACTCTGAACGGTACCAAAATGTTCATCACCAACGGTGGTCTGGCAGAAATCTTCCTGGTATTTGCTAACACCCGTAAAACCGGCGGTATCCGTGGTTTGACGGCTTTTATCGTTCCGAAAGACACTCCGGGCTTCTCCGTTGGCAAGAAAGAAAACAAAATGGGCATCCGTCCTTCCAATACTACCGAGCTGGTTCTGCAAGACGTTGTTATTCCTGAGTCCTATCGCGTAGGCCGCGAAGGCGAAGGCTTCCGTATTGCTATGAACACCTTAGACAGCGCTCGTCCGTTCGTTGGCGCTGTTTCCGTAGGTATCGCTCAGGCTGCTCTGGATTGCGCTGTTAAATATGCTAAAGAGCGCCGTCAGTTCGGCCAACCGATTGCTTCCTTCCAAATGGTTCAAGGCATGCTGGCTGACATGGCTATGAAGGTTGAAACCGCTCGCCTCATGGTTCAAAAGGCTTGCTGGATGCGTGACCAGGGCATGGAATTCTCCAAAGAGGCTGCTATGGCTAAATGCTATGCCGCTGACGTTGCTATGCAAGTAACCACCGACGCTGTTCAGGTAATGGGCGGCTATGGCTACACCAAAGAGTACCCCGTAGAGAAGATGATGCGTGACGCTAAAATCATGCAAATCTACGAAGGCACCAACCAAATCCAACGTCTGGTTATTGCTAACAAGCTGTTATACTAATAGCTATTATAACGAAGATAAATTTATTGAGAGCTGCTGCACTTTTGTGCGGCAGCTCTTTGTAGTTTTTATTCGTGACAATGGTTTACGCGTATGCTAAAATATAAAGATAAAGAGCTTTTAAAGCATAATAAAAAGCAGAATCTTTGCCACAAATCATTTTGCTGAGAATTGGGGGGCAAATACATTGTTAGCTGATAATTTAAAGCAGGTTCAGGAGCAGATAGCGTCTGCTTTGGACAAGCGTAAAAATAAAGACCTGCTCACAGGAGATAAGGTAACGCTGGTGGCGGTGACCAAGAACCATCCGCCCGAAATTATTACAGATATCGAAGCCTTGGGAATTGCCAACGTAGGCGAAAACCGCGTGCAGGAGGCTAAGCATAAGCAGGAGGCCTTGGGCAAACACGGCTACTGGCATCTTATCGGTCATTTGCAGACGAATAAGTCGCGCCAGGCTGTTGCCTTGTTTGATCTTATCGAATCGGTTGACAGTGAGCATTTGCTGGCTGCGGTTGATAAGGAGGCAGAACGCATCGGTAAGGTGCAGGATATCCTTTTGCAGCTGAATATTGCCCATGAGGAGCAAAAGTCCGGCCTTGATAAAGAGGATTATCTGGCGCTGCTGCCGAAGCTGCCCGAATATAAGCATGTGCGTCTGCGCGGACTGATGGTTATTGCCCAAAAATGCGAGGATACTGAGCAGACAAGACCTGTATTTGCGGCAGGCTACCGTGCGTTCGCCCGCTTAAAGCAGCAGTATCCGCAGGCAGATATTCTGTCTATGGGTATGAGCAATGATTACACAGTTGCAATAGAAGAAGGTGCCAATATTGTGCGTGTAGGCACAGCCTTGTTCGGACAGCGTGATTATAGTCTGAAATTTTAAGACATAGATAAGGTTGGTGACGTAATGAATATTATTGATAAAATCATGAATGCATTAAGTCTTTATGACGAGGAAGAAATCATCGAGGAAGAAGTGGAGCAAAAGCCTGCCAAGACCGAGCAGGAGCCGGCTAAACCCAAGAAGCGTTTCTTCGGCAGCAAGGAGCCTGCCGCTCCGGCACCGGCAGAGGAGCCTAAGCGTGAACGCAAATCCATTTTGAACTTTAAGGGTTCGGCAGCAAAGCCGGAGCCGGTTAAAAATGAAAAAATGGGCAGCAAAACCATTAACCTGCCTATTGCCGATAAGCTTATGACAGTTGTACTGCTGGAGCCTGTAGATTTCAATGATTCTCCTAAGATTGCCGATTATCTGCGTGATAATCAGGCTGTAGTTGTTAATTACGATAAGACAGACAATGTTGTTGCCAAGCGTATGACCGATTTTATCAGCGGTACTGTTTATGCTATCGGCGGCAGCATGAAAAAGCTGGGCCGCAATATTGTTATCTGCGCCCCGAAAAACGTAGATATAGATGCGGGCGAAGAGCACGAGCTTGACGAGAGGGGAAATAATCCATGGGACAAATAGCAGTAAAGAAGATTGCATTTATCGGCGGCGGCGCTATGGCCAAAGCTATTATCAAGGGTATTATCGGCGGCGGTTTGATTGCGCCGGAGATGATTACCGTAGGTGAGCCAACTGAAGCACATGCGCGCAGTCTGCATGAAGCCTTTGGTGTAAATGTTACTACGGATAATAAAGAGGCAGTAAAGGATGCAGACCTGGTAATCTTTGCCGTTAAGCCTCAGGTTGCACCGGTGGCGCTGGTGCCCGAGCTGATAGCTGCGATGAAAAAGGATGCCTGGGTACTTTCTATCATGGGCAGTGTTACGCTTGCGCAGCTGCATGCCTATGCTCCGGGGTTCCCGGTAATCCGCACGATGCCGAACACTCCGCTGGCAGCAGGCGCCGGCATGACTGCCATCTGCTGCGATGAGGCGGTAACCGAGCCGATGAAGCAGACTGCGGCAGCAATTTTCAGCAGCTGCGGCGAAATAGAATTTGTAGATGAAAAAGCATTGCAGGCGATTACCGCAATTTCCGGCTGCGGACCGGGATATTGCTTTGTGATTATTGATGCACTGGCTGACGCAGGCGTGCGTGCCGGTCTGCCGCGTGCACTGGCTATT
>ULYQ01021068.1_pt1 | contig 13615 bp, 10 predicted proteins | sample 1962271 | NCBI WGS metagenome assembly ULYQ01 (sample SAMEA4835865, study PRJEB28245) | human gut metagenome | biome: gut microbiome; material: fecal sample | place: Denmark | collected 2008
AAAAAAGCGGGGGTCGGTTTGGGTGAGGGTTTTGATGAAAGGAATTTTGCTTGTCGCGCCGGTAAATAAAATAGAAAAACCGCAATCGGCTAATTTTTCTGCCACGCTTTGCCAGTTTTTGGGATTCCAAAATTTGGTGGGTGAACTTGCATCCACATGCAACACGGCAAAAGGTTTTTTTGGCAAAGGCGGCAAATTTTTGAGCGTGCCGATGGTTTTTTGCCATTCGTTTTCATAAAACACTTTTGGAATGGGCGAAGGGCAAAGCTGCGTGCAAAAATCCACAAAAGCGGCAGGCGTTTTGGGAAAAGGGATTTTTTTATCCACAAAAAAATTGTGCAGTGTTTTTTTATCTTTTTCAAAGCCGATAATCCAACGAGCGCCTAATGCGCGGCACAATAAGCTGTAACGGTTTTGCAAAGGCAACACGGCAAAATCAAAAGGTGCGTGGCGTTTTAATGCCCAAAAATGTTGGATTTGCCGCACATCAAAAGGCAGGCAATCAATGTTATAAGGATTGGTTTGCAGCAATTCCACAAAAGCTGGCGGCAGTGCCAAAAAAATTTTTGCCGATGGAAAACGCACACGCAAGGTTTTTAAAAGCGCAGTGAAAATAATGGAATCGCCCAAAAGTTTGGTGTGCAAAACCAAAATTTTTTGCGGATGGTTGGGGCATTTTCGTTTTTGAAAAAGACCTAAAAATAATTGCAGACTTAAAAAAACAAAAACAAATAACCTGCCCCAAAAACGACTATTTTTCATTGTTTTTCAAAATTTTATTCGGTTGACCGTGGAAAAAAGGAAAAAACGGCACTTAAAACGTCAAAGGGCGTTATTTTATCCATGCAACAATGCGGCGTGGGACAATTTTGAATTTTTAAAGCGCAATGCCGCACCCACAAAACGTGACGGCGCTCAAAAAGAAGTTTTCCTGTGCGGCACGGCGGCTTGGCATTGATGATGCGGCACGGGTGATTTTTAAAAAATTCGCCCGAGCCGTAAATTTCAGGCGAACCCGGACCAAACAACGCCACACTTGGCGTGCCGGTGAGTTTGACGAGATGCGCAATGCCGGTATCAGGCGAGATGACAACGGAGGCGTTTTCCAACACTTCTTTTAATTGCAATAAAGAACATTGGCCAGCAAGCGACAAATAACGGGAATCGGGGTCAACGGCTTGAATCAACGGAATTTCATTGTTTGTGCCTGTAAACAAAATCGCAAAGCCGTTTTGGGCAAGCGTTTGCGCAACATTTTGCCAATTTTGGGGATTCCAAAAACGCGTGGGCGAACTTGCGCCAACGTGCAACACGGCAAAAGGTTTTTTGGGCAAAGGCGGCAAATTTTTGAGCGTGCCGATGGTTTTTTGCCATTCGTTTTCATAAAGCACTTTTGGAATGGGTGCCGGGCAAAGCTGCGTGCAAAAATCCACAAAGGCGGCAGGCGTTTTGGGAAAAGGGATTTTTTCATCCACAAAAAAATTGTGCCAAGGTTTTTTGTCTTTTTCAAAGCCGATAATCCAAGCACTTTTTAATACACGGGCGTGCCAAGAATAACGATTTTCCGCTGGCAAAATGGTTAAATCAAAGGGCGCTATTTTTTTTAAATTTAAAAAAGTGTTTAAATTTTTGGGGTCAAAAGGCAAACACGTGATGCCATAAGGATTGGTTTTAAAAAAATCCACCATCAATGGCGGCAAAGCCAAAACAATTTGGCTTTGTGGAAAACGCTGGCGCAAGGTTTTTAAAAGTGCGATCAACATAATGGAATCGCCCAACAAAAGCGTGTGCAAAACCAAACATTTGCGGATATGGTTGGGGCATTTTCGTTTTTTAAAAAGTCCTAAAAATAATTGCAGACTTAAAAAAACAAAAACAAAAAGGCGCATCCAAAATTTGCTGTTCATTGTGTTAATTGCGAAAGGCTTTCATCCGCGATGAAAAGTTGCAAAACCCGCTCGGCGCGAAAGGTTTCACCCTTTTGAAAGCGCTCGGTGTAAATATCAACGGCGGATTTTTGCAAAAATCCGCCCGATAATTTTTCTAATCGTTCGCCCAAGCCATCAAAACGTTCGCGCAAATCATTGCTTAGCCAATGTTTTAAAGGTGGGTTGAAGCCGCGTTTTTTTTGGGCAAAAAGATTCAATGATTCTAATTTTTTCAAACACGGCGCCAAGATTTTTTTGGGCGGTTTTGTAAAACGAACAGAATCGGGCAGCGCAAAAATTGTGGATACCAAAACGTGGTCAAGCAATGGTGCGCGCATTTCTAATCCGTGCGCCATTGTGCATAAATCGGTTTTTTTCAAAATGTATTCGGGCAAGGTGTTGGCAAAATCAAGGGCGATTAGTTGATTGATGGGCGAAGTAGCTTCAAAATCGGGTGCTCGCCAATAAATCGGTGGCAAGTTTTTTTCACCCGTTAAAAATCGGCGCTCGTGCGGTGCAAAACCCGAAAAACGCAAAGCATAAGCAACGCGCCACGTGGCGCGCCACTCGTCCAAAATTTTTGCTTTTTTATGAAGCGATGCGATGGCTGGCAAAAAAGAAAATTGTGGGCGAAGTTTGGTTCGCAAATGTTTTGCATAGCGTTTGTAGCCTGCAAATAATTCGTCACCGCCATCGCCACCCAACACCACGCGCACGTGTTGCGATGTTTGGCGTGCCAAAAACCACGTTGGGAAAGCGGAAGGGTCGGCAAAGGGTTCGTCCAAATCCGCCACAATTTGCGCAAAATCGTTGGCAATGTGGTTGGGAATAGCGATTTTTTGGTTGGAAAACCCCAGCATTTGGGCGATTTTTTCTGCCAAAACGCTTTCATCAAATTCGGGCGAATCAAAGGCGGCAGTGAAGGTTTGCGGGTGTTTGCCAATGGTGTTTAGAACGCCGGCGATGGCAGATGAATCGATTCCGCTAGATAAAAACAAACCCAATGGTCGCTCAGAAACAAGGCGCATTGCCACGCTTTTTTGAATCTCATTTTCCACGGTGAACGCAGAATTTTTTTGAAAATCGGTGGGAGTCCAATATTTTTGCGGTGCGCTTAGCTGTTGGGTTTTTAAATCAAAAACCACAAAATGCGCGTTTTCTAAGCGTTTTAATTCTTTAAAAATCGTCAAAGGCGCAGGAATATAGCGATGCGCCAAAAAAGCATCCAGCGCTTTTTGTGAAAGCGTGCGCTGTTTTAAAAACGGCAAAGCGCCGCGAACGGTGGAAGAAAATAAAAAACCTTCATCCGTTTGCCCGTAAATTAAAGGTTTTAAACCCAAGCGATCGCGCGCCAAAAAGATTTTTTGCACGCGAAAATCCACAATCACAATGGCAAAAAATCCGCGCAAAAAATCCAACATTTTAGGAAAACCGTATGCCAAATAAGCATTCAAAATAAATTCGGTATCCGATGTTGTTTTGAAGACAAAACCTTGATTTTCCAATGTTTTTTTGTGCGATTCCCAATCAAAAACCTCGCCATTAAAAAGTAAAAAAACGTTATTTTCCGCGTTTGCCATCGGTTGGTCGGCAGAATCGCTCAAATCGCGAATGGCAAGCCGCGTGTGAATCAAAGCGGAATCGGCGGCTTCATTAGGCAAAACTTTTTTGTTGTTATGCCAAGCAATTTCATTTTGGCGGTCGGGACCGCGCGGTTTCAAGGCGGCAAGACTTTTTGCGCGCGCATCAGAATCAATGGCTTGGTGATAAAAAAAACCTGCAATGCCGCACATAGTTATTTGCCTTTTGCGTAAAAATCCGCCAGCCACGGCATGGAATAAAGCCATGCGCGGTGTTTTAACCATTGCCCGCTTTTTTCTTTGGTTACAAAGCGGTGAATGCGGCGCGGCGAGTGGTTTATTCGGTTGGCGCCCGGTTTGGTGGTGTATAAAAATTGAAAACCCGCTTGTGTTGCAATTTCAATATAATCGTCATCAAAATAGCCTTGTGGCCAGCAAAGATGCGTGCTTGTTTGCCCAAAATTTTGCAAAAAAAATGCTTGGCAAGCGTTTAAATCGTTGAACAATTCGGCGCGTTTTTGCGCGATATTGTTGGCAAAAATTTGGTCAAAGCGTTGGTGTGTGTGCGTGTGCGGGTGGTATTCAAAAACGTCTTGCATTGCCAAAAGTTCGCTCAAATTCAAAATCACTGAATCGGCGCGACCTTGCGCAATTTCTGCTTTGCAAGCGTTGTGTTCTGGCGTTTTTGGGCAATTTTCCACGGTAAACGTTTTAAAATTTTCAAATTTTGCAAAAGGACGTTTGTTGCCGTTTTTAATCCAATCCGTTACAACAAAAATCACCGCACGCATTTTTAAGGCTTTTAAAACGGGGTAGGCAAAAACGCGGTTATCCAAATAACCATCATCAAAGGTGATCAGCACGCTTTTGGGCGGCAAGGTTTCGCCTTTAAAAAAATTTTCCAAATCAAGCGTAGAAAGCGTTTGGTAACCCGCTTTTTTTAACGCCAACATTTGCGCCGCAAAGCATTCGGGCGAAATGGTAACCAAGCCGGCGTTGGGCGAGACGTGGTGATATATTAAAACAGGCAAGGATTTTAAGCGTTTCATTTGGGCGGGAGATGTTGCGTATAAAAATTTTCCAAATTGGTTGCCATCGTATCCAAACCAAAACGCGATAACACATCTTGTTGAGCGGATTCGCCCATTTTATTTCTTTCGTCTGGCGATTCTATTAGGCGAATCAAAGCACTGCGCAAGGATTCTGGATGGTGCGCGGCAACGAGCAAACCGGTTTTGCCATCGGTGATGACTTCTGGCACGCCGTCAACCGCTGTGCCAATTGCTGGCAAACCCATTGCCATTGCTTCAATAAAAGAAGTGCCGAGCGCTTCTTGGTGCGTGGCAAGCGCAAAAAAATCGCAACCCTTTAAAACATTAGGAATATCGCGCCGCAACCCCAACAAATGAATGCGCTTTTGCAAATTGAAGGCGGCGATAAAGGCTTTTAATTCTTCAAAAATGGGACCATCGCCTGCAAAAATCAAATGCAGTTTGGGGTAGCGTTCAAAAAGCGGGCGAGCGGCTTCAATCAAATCTTTGTGGCCTTTTTCGTGGCGCAAAATGGCGACAGTAGCAACCAACACGTCATCGTCTTTTAAGCCGAGTTCGGCACGCAAAGTGGATTGTTGAATATTGGGCGGTGGTTCAATGGCGGTGTAAATGGTGGCAACGCGGTTATGCGGCAAACCGCGTTCCACCAAATATTTTTCAACCCAATGGCTCACGGTGATGACGCGATGCGCGATGTGTTTGTAACTAAAAAGTGAAGTAACAGGCAGTGCCAAATGCCGTGTGCGAATAACAAGCGGCACGCCTGCTACGCGCGCTGCTAAACCAGCCAAAATGGAATCATGGCCGCTGTGGGTGTTGACGATGTCAAAATTTTCGCGTTTTAAAAGAGCCAAAGTTTTGCAAAAAGCCACAGGGTCCCACGCGTTGCGGGCAGGAATTTTGAAAACGGTAAAGCCTTCTTCTTCGGCGCGTTTAATAAAATCGGCTTGCGGGCGCACCAACAAAAACATTTGGTGACCGCGCGCACGCAAAACGCGCATTTCTTTTAAGGTGCGGTGTTCTTGCCCGCCCCAGCCGATGGAAGATTCAGTGTGCAGGATTTTCATTGTTCAAAAGGTTTTGGTAAAGGGCGAGCAAATCGCCTTGCATTTTGTCGGGAGATAAAGAAAGTGCGGCATTGCGGGCGTTGGCGGCAAGTTCGTTTAAATTTTGCGTTGTCATTTGTTGCATCAGGTTTTGAAGAGCAAAAACATCTTCGGCTTCAAAACGCTTGCCTGCGGAAAATTTTTCCACAATTTCGCCAGCGCCGCATTGGTGCGTGGTTAAAACCGGCAAACCCGCGGCAAGCGCTTCCAAAACCGCATTGGATAAAGGATCATAAAGTGTGGGCAACACAAAAACATCCGCCGCGCCATAAAACGGGCGCGGGTCATTTTGTGCGCCCAAAAAATGCACGTTTTTGCCTTGCGCAAGCCTTTGATAAAAATCCATTTTTTTATCTTTGCCCACCACAATTAAATGCGCATTTTCAGGCAATGCCAAAATGGCGGTTTTCAAACCTTTGCGCCAAAAACCCGAACCCACAAACAAAAAAACGCGCGCATTTTGTGGAATGTTGCGTTGGTTTAAAACATTTTGTCGGTGATTTTTTAAAGCGGGCGAAAAACCTTGGCAATCCACGGCGTTGTAAATCACGTGGAGTTTTTCTTTGGCGTTGGGGAAAAATTCCAAAATGTCGTTTTTGACCATCTCTGAAATACAAATCACCGCTTTTAAGCGCGTGCTTTCAAACATTTTTTTTTCCGCATACAGCCGAAAATGTTGCGTTGGGTTCAAAAAAATAGAAAGTTTTTGAATGAGATTGGCGTTTTTTAAGCGCAGTTGCAACCATTTGCGATGCACGCCATCGCCCGCGCGGAAAATATCGCAAAAAGCTATGCGCTCGTGGCTTTGGATTAAATCTGGCGCATCGGTTTTTAAGTGTTTTTCCACCGATTTGATAAAAGAAAAATCGCGCCACAAACTGCCAACATAAAACGGATTACATTGAATTGCCGTGCAATTTGGCGGTTGCCCCGACCACTTTCGCGCGTAAATGGAAAGCGCCAAACCTTGCGATTGCGCCAAAATTTTGAGCGCTTCTTCAATAAAACGTTCAGCGCCGCCAAAAGGCGTGTAGCGTTGGCGAACAATGGCAAGGCGAATCAAAAGAATCTCCGTTTTTGGTAAGTTAAAATTATAAATGCTTTGATTTTCCACGGTAAACTGCAAAAATTTTCAAAAAAATCAAGCGTTCACCGTGGAAAACTTTTATAATGCGCATTTTTTGGTGGGCTTGGTTGCCCTTTTTTTATTTTTATGGATTTGAAAACGCAAGAAGCGCTCATTGAAAACGTTTTGGATGGCTTGGGGTTTGAGTTGGTTGACCTTGAGCGTTCATCGCGTGGACGTTTGATTCGTGTTTTTATTGATCATAAAGATCACCAAAAAAGCGTGGATACTGATGATTGTGCAAGGGTTTCTAACCAATTATCCCGCGTTTTGGTGGTGGAAAATGTGGATTTTGACCGCTTGGAAATTTCTAGTCCGGGATTAGACCGCGTGGTCAAAAAGTTGGAAGATTTTGCACGCTTTGCGGGCAAACCAATACAAATCAAATTAAAAGAAGCCTTGGCTGATTTTGAAAATCGGCGCCATTTTCAAGGGGAATTACAAGGTCTTGAAAATGGCAAGGTGGCGCTTTTAATGGATGGCAAGGTTTTGTTTTTAGATTTTGCCAACATTGAAAAAGCGCGCTTGGTGCCGGTGATTTCGTTTTCAGGGGATGCAGTATGAGTCGGGAAATGTTGCTTTTGGTCGACGTTTTGGCCAAAGAAAAAAACGTGGATAAAGAAATTGTTTTTGGCGCTTTGGAGCTGGCGTTGGCGCAAGCCACCAGAAAACGCTTAAACGAAGATGCGGAAATTCGCATTGCCATTGACCGCGCAAGCGGCGAATACGATTCCTTTCGCTGTTGGCACGTGGTGGCTGATAGCGATTATGTTAATGAATTCCAAGAAGTGCCGCTTTCTGAGGCGCAAAAAGAAGACCCTGATTGCGCGGTTGGCGACGTTTTGGAAGAACCCATTGAAAAAGTAGATTTTGGCAGAATCGGCGCACAAGCCGCCAAACAAGTTATTGTGCAACGCATACGCGATGCCGAACGCGAACAAGTTTTCAACGATTTTTTAGAGCGCGGCGAACACGTGATTTCGGGCGTGGTGAAAAGGGTTGAGCGTGGCGGCGTGGTGATTGAATCCGGCAAAGCGGAAGCCTTTTTGCCGCGCGACCAGTTGATTCCTAAAGAAAACTTGCGCTCGGGCGATAGAATCAAAGCCTATTTGCAAAAAGTGGAGCGCGGTGCACGCGGTCCGCAAATCATTTTGTCGCGCACCGACCCGAATTTTGTTATTCATTTGTTTAAATTAGAAGTGCCAGAAGTTGGCGATGGTTTAATTGAATTAAAAGCCTGCGCGCGGGACCCGGGTTTGCGCGCCAAAATTGCCGTGAAAAGCAATGATCCCAGAATTGAACCTATTGGCACGTGTGTGGGTTTGCGCGGCTCGCGCGTGACCGCTGTTCGCAATGAAATTTGCGGCGAAAACATTGACATTGTGTTGTGGTCGGCTGACCCTGCGCAATTTGTGATTAAGGCTTTGGCGCCAGCGGATGTTTCATCCATTGTGGTGGATGAAGAAAAACACGCCATGGATGTGGTGGTGGATGAAGACAATCTGGCCATTGCCATCGGCAGAAATGGGCAAAATGTGCGATTAGCCTCGGATTTAACCGGTTGGACAATCAACTTGATGACCGAAAACGATGCGCAGGAAAAAGCCCAAGCCGAATACGATAGCATTTTGCAAACCTTTATGGACAAATTGGATGTGGATGAAGAAGTTGCCAATTTGTTCATTTTGGAAGGCATTTCCACCATTGAAGAAATTGCTTATTTGCCGGTTGCCGAAATGTTGGAAATTGAAGGTTTGGACGAAGAAACCATTACAGAATTAAGAAACCGCGCGCGCAATGTTTTGCTCTCTGATGCCATTGCAACCGAGGAAAAATTGGAAAGTGCCGATGAGGAACTCTTTAAACTGCCGCACATGACCAAGGATTTGGCGGCGTTGTTGGTATCCCACAAAATCAAAACGCGCGAAGACGTGGCGGATTTGGCGGTAGACGAACTTGTTGAAATCAGCGGCATAGATGAAGAAAGCGCCAAAGAAATGATTATGACCGCGCGCGCCCCTTGGTTTGAATAAAGGGAGAAAACAATGGCAATGACGGTTTCAGAATTTGCGATTGAATTAAAAACGCCCGTTGCCACTTTGCAGGCACAACTGGCAAAGGCGGGCATTGCTAAAACGCATGCCGGAGATGTATTAACCGACCAAGACAAAACGCAACTTTTGGATTATTTGCGCGGCAAACGTGGTGAAGGTGGAGCAACCAAAATCACTTTGCGGCGCAAAGAAACTTCTGAAATTCGCGCAACCGATGCTTCGGGCAGAGCGCGCACGGTGTCGGTAGAAGTGCGCAAAAAAAGAACGCTTATCAAACGCGATGCCGCTTTGATGGCGGCAGAGCGCGCCAAATTGTTGGCACAAGCAGAAGAATTAAAAGCCAAGGTTGCAGGCGATTCTGCTGTTTCTGCTGAATCGGCAACTATTCCAAAAGAAAAGAAAGCCGAGCCCGTTGTTGAAAAATCGGTTGAAAAACCCGTTGAAAAATCGGCTGAAAAAGTTGCCAAAGAATCGGATAAAAAATTTGAAAAAAAATCCACGTCTACCGTGGAAAAAACCGAAAAAGCGGAGAAAACCGCATCGCGCAAAAAATCGCCTAAAAAAGAATCGGAAAAACCCGCTGAAAAAATAGCTGAAAAAGCGCCTGAAAAAGCAGTTGAAAAAACAGCTGAAAAATCCACTGAAAAACCGGTTGAACAAAAACGCCGCCGCGCGGTGCGCGCGGCACCTGCGCCGATTATTAGCGCCGAGGAATTGCAAGCCCGCGCCGAAGAGGAACAACGCTATACGCGTTTGAGAGAAATCCAAAACCAAGAAATTGCCGAAAAACGCGCCAAAGAAGAGGCGCGTCTTAAAAAACAAGCCGAAGAAGCGCAGAAAAAATTAGAGGCGAAAACCGCCAAACCTCTTGAAAAAACCGCGGATAAAAACGCCGCAAAATCGCCTGCCAAAGTTGCTGAAAAATCAGCGGATAAAAAAACCGAATCAAAATCCAAAAAAGGCGGCAAAGCGGATAAAGATTCCCGCGAAAAAGGCGAAGGTCGCGTTAAAAAAGCGATGAAAACCAAAGGCGGCGAGTGGAAAGAAACCGAACGCTTTGGCAAGAAAAAACACGTGGTAAAAGACGATGGCCAAGGTTCATTCCAAGCGCCAACTGAGCCGATTGTGCGCGATATTCATGTGCCAGAGACCATCACTGTTGCCGAATTGGCGCACAAAATGGCGGTTAAAGCCGTGGAAGTGATTAAAACCTTGATGAAAATGGGTTCTATGGTCACCATCAATCAAGTTTTAGACCAAGATACCGCAATGATTGTGGTAGAAGAAATGGGACACCACGCTTTTGCCGCAAAATTGGATGATCCTGCCGCTTTTTTAGAAGAAAACGAAAAAACAAGCGATGCGCCGTTGTTGCCGCGTGCGCCAGTGGTCACCGTAATGGGGCACGTCGACCATGGCAAAACCTCGCTTTTGGATTATATTCGCCGCACGCGCATTGCCTCGGGCGAAGCAGGCGGCATTACGCAACACATCGGCGCTTACCACGTGAAAACCGACAAAGGCAGCATCACATTTTTGGATACGCCCGGGCACGAGGCTTTTACTGCAATGCGTGCGCGCGGTGCCAAAGCCACGGATATTGTGGTGTTGGTGGTTGCCGCCGATGATGGTGTGATGCCGCAAACCAAAGAAGCCATTCACCACGCCAAAGCCGCCAATGTGCCTTTGGTGGTGGCGGTCAATAAAATTGACAAACCCGAAGCCAACCCCGAGCGAGTGAAGCAAGAATTGGTGGCTGAGGGCGTGATTCCAGAAGAATACGGCGGCGATTCACCCTTTGTGTCGGTTTCTGCCAAAAAAGGTTTGGGCATTGATGATTTGTTAGACAACATTTTGTTGCAAGCCGAAATTTTGGAATTGAAAGCGCCCAAAGATGCGCCCGCCAAAGGTTTGATTATTGAAGCGCGTTTGGACAAAGGCAGAGGCGCGGTCGCCACCATGTTGGTGCAATCGGGCACTTTAAAACGCGGCGATGTTCTGCTTGCAGGGCCTGTTTTTGGTAGAGTGCGCGCCATGTTGGATGAAAGCGGCAAGGCATTGAATGAAGCTGGTCCATCTATTCCCGTTGAAATTTTGGGTTTGTCCGATGTGCCGCAAGCAGGCGAAGAAGTTCTTTCTTTAAACGATGAAAAGAAAGCGCGCGAAATTGCGCTTTTCCGCCAAGGCAAATACCGCGATGTGAAATTGGCGCGCCAACAAGCTGCCAATTTGGAAAATATGTTTGACCATATGAATGAAGGCGAGATTAAAACCTTGGCGTTGATTGTGAAAGCCGATGTGCAAGGCTCGCAAGAAGCTTTGGTGCAATCTTTGTTAAAACTGACCAGCGAAGAAGTGCGCGTGAATGTGATTCACGCGGGCGTGGGCGCCATTAGCGAATCGGATATCAACTTGGCGCAAGCATCCAGCGCGGTGGTGATTGGTTTTAATGTGAGAGCCGATGCGCAAGCGCGCAAGTTGTCGGAAAATTTTGGCATTGATATTCGTTATTACAACGTAATTTACGATGCGGTTGATGATGTCAAAGCCGCATTGTCTGGTATGTTGGCGCCTGAAAAACGCGAGCAAATCACTGGTTTAATTGAAGTGCGGCAAGTGTTTCACATTTCCAAAGTGGGCACGGTGGCGGGTTGTTATGTGTTGGAAGGCATTGTGCGCCGCCACGCGCGCGCTAGGCTTTTGCGCGACAATATCGTGGCTTGGGATGGCGAATTGGATTCTTTAAAACGTTTTAAAGACGATGTTAAAGAAGTGCGCGCCAATTTTGAATGCGGTTTGTCTTTAAAAGGTAATAATGATTTAAAAGAAGGCGACCGCTTGGAAATTTACGAAATCCAAGAAATTGCGCGGCAGTTGTAAAGCGATGAAAAAGCAAAAAAATCCGCACCGCGCCGCGCGCTTATCTGCGCAAATTCGGCGCGATTTGTCGCAACTCATCGCTCGAGAATTAAAGGATCCGCGCGTGTTGTGGGTGAGTTTAACCGAAGTGCAACTCACCGCCGATTACGCGCACGCCAAGGTTTTTTTTAGCACCTTAAATGCGCAAGATTCCGCGGAAATTGCCCAAGCATTGAATCACAGCGCCGCTTTTTTGCGTTCTTTATTAGGCAAAAATTGGCACGCGCATACTTTGCCGCAGTTGCATTTTGTTTATGATGATTCCGTTTTAAAAGGCGAAAAAATGGAACATTTGATTCAACAAGCGCTTTCCAAAACCGCTGCGGATTCTTAAAATCCACGGTAAACGTCAAAAAAATTTTAAGTTTACCGTGGAAAATCACCAACAAAACGGCGTTTTGCTTTTAAACAAACCGCGCGGCATAACTTCCAACGCGGCGCTTGGGCGCGTTAAGTTTTTATTCAAAACCAAAAAAGCCGGCCACTGCGGCACGCTTGACCCTTTGGCAAGCGGACTTTTGCCAATTTGCTTGGGCGAGGCAACCAAGTTTTCTGCGGATTTGTTAAATGCGCCCAAAAAATACCGCGCCACCATTCAATTTGGCATTGCCACCGATTCGGGCGATTCAGAAGGTGTGGTTATTTTGGAAAAAACCGCCCAGTTTTCACGTGGAGCATTAGAAAAAATTTTGCCGCGTTTCACAGGCGAAATCACGCAAGTGCCGCCGATGTTTTCCGCTTTAAAATTTCAAGGTCAACCGCTTTATAAACTGGCGCGCCAAGGTTTGGAAGTGGAGCGCCAAGCGCGGCGCATTAGCATTTTTTCTTTAAAACTCATAGATTTTGACGAAACAAAACAATCGGCAATTTTGGATGTGTTTTGCTCCAAAGGCACGTATATTCGCGCGCTTGCAAGGGATTTGGGCGAATCTTTAAACAACGCGGCGCATTTAACGGCGCTGATGCGAACCGCCGTGGCGGATTTTTCTTTGGAAGATTCGGTTGATTTAGAAACCTTGCAAAATGCAAAATCGCCTGCTGTTTTTTTAAAACCCATTGATTTTTTGTTGCAATCTTTGCCGCGTGTGGATTTGGAAAATCGCTTGTTACCAAAATTTACTTGCGGCAACGCTGTTTTTTTGAAGTCGGGCGATTTTTTAGCCGAAGATTCGCTTTGCCGCGTTTATGCCGACAATCTTTTTTTAGGCACGGCGATTTTCAAAAACCACGCACTGCAACCAAAACGTTTGGTGGATTTGAAAAAATGCGTTTTTCCACGGTAAACCTTTAAAAATTTTCAAAATTTTTAAAGGTTTACCGTGGATTTTTGCGTTTTTATGCGGTTGGTTGATTTTCTGATGAAGCGCTGAAAATTTTTTCCAGCGCCGTTTGGCTTTCTTCAAAAGAAGATTTTTCTGCTATTTTTTGTTGTAAAAAATTTTCCATTTTGGGATAAAGATTCACCGCTTGGTCTAAAACTGGGTCCGAACCCGGCGTGTAAGCACCAACGGCTAATAAATCACGACTGCGCTGGTAGCGTGAAAAAAGCACTTTGAATTTGCGAATCAAATCCAAATGCTCGGGCGTAATTAAATTCACCATTGCGCGCGAAATGGATTGTTCAATATCAATGGCTGGATAATGGCCGCTATCTGCCAACATTCTGTTTAAAACAATATGCCCATCCAAAATGGCGCGCGCGGAATCGGCAATGGGATCTTGCTGGTCATCGCCTTCTGCCAACACCGTGTAAAAAGCGGTAATGGAGCCGCCACCTTCCACGCCATTGCCCGCGCGCTCCACCAAAGCGGGCAATTTGGCAAAAACCGAAGGCGGATAACCGCGCGTGG
>ULYQ01020278.1_pt1 | contig 13547 bp, 5 predicted proteins | sample 1962271 | NCBI WGS metagenome assembly ULYQ01 (sample SAMEA4835865, study PRJEB28245) | human gut metagenome | biome: gut microbiome; material: fecal sample | place: Denmark | collected 2008
AGATATCCATGGAGGATATGATTACTTCTGACAGATTTAAAATATGAATCCCCGACAGATAAGATTACGAAAATTTCGTTTTTCCTGTCGGGGATTTTTGTATATTTCGGGAATTGTCCGACAGTTTAAACCATGGTATTATGAGGTAAAACAGGGAAGTTTTTTGAAAGAAGATTTTTATGTAAAAAATAAAATTATGTGACTGATTTGTGACCTGAGAAGATTATAATAATACCGAGAGAAGTCTGAAAATATTAAGAAGTTATAATAGAAGAAAGATTATTGATTTTGATAAAGTCCTCTGTGGAGTTTGCGAAAAGCAATAAGCAGTGGGAAGGGAGAAAGATTAGATGAATCAGGTAGTAATTGTACATTTTTTTGGAAAGTTCTGCCTGGAAACTGATATTGGATATCTGGACGAAGAGAAGATTCATTCCAAAAAGCTCATAACACTTCTGGCATTTTTTCTTCTGAACTATAACCGGATGATTCCGGCAGAAGAACTTGGAGAGCTGATGTGGGGAAATGGTGGTTCGTCCAATCCAATAGGCGCACTTAAAAATCTCATATACAGGCTGCGAAATATACTGAAACAGCTTGGAACTGCGGAGTACATAGTCTCACAGGCCGGCAGGTACGGCTGGAATAATGAAATAGAAATCTGCAGTGATGTGGAGAAATTTAAGTATTATGCAGAACAGACAAGAGAATCTGAAGGCAATACAGACCTTCGGATCAAAAAATACGAACAGGCATTGGCCTGCTATAAAAAGCCCTGCACCTCGATTCTTACATCAGAATCCTGGTTTGCAGTACGGTTCACATATTACCATTCAACGTATCTGAAGCTTGTAAATGAAGCGTGTGAACTGTGCAACAGTATGCAGGAATATGACAAAGTCCAGAAAATCTGCGGTCAGGTATTAGCCAATGATGAGCTCAGTGAAGATGCTCATTACTGGCTGATTAAAAACTGGATCGGACTGGGTGATACAGATAATGCACTGAAGCAATATGAAACAGCAGTAAAGATTCTGTATGAGAAACTGGGAACCTACAGTTCCCGGAAAATGCAGGAATTATATGATGAAATCCTGGGAATGAACCAGAACGCTTCCCAGGCAACGCTGGAAGATATCTACGGCGAAATACAGGAGCAGGATCCGGAGGGTGTTTTTTTCTGCGAATACACGGTATTCAGAGAAATCTACCGTCTGGAAGCCAGAAGAGCTTTGCGCACCGGGATCACAGAATATGTTATGCTTCTTACCATTCGGCTGGATTTGCAGGATAAACAGGCAGATCCGGCCAGGATACAATATTACAGGAAAAAAGCCAGCACAAAACTCTGGCAGGTGTTGAAGAAATATCTGCGGATGGGAGATGTGGTTGCCAGGTACAGTGATGAGCAATACCTGGTAATGCTTCCTTATTGCAATTACGAATCTTCACAGAAAGTGGCGAGAAGAATTCTTTCCAATTTCAGAAAAGTAATGGGCAGTCAGAAAATAACTGTTAAGGTAGAAACAAGGGATGTTTCCATGGATTATGAACTTCCCCCGGAACGCAAAGGAGGTGTGACATGGTCACATGAGAAGAAGAGTAAGACGACAGAGACAATGATATAAACACACAGGACAGCTATCAGAAATTTATAATAAAATAAAAAAGACAGGAGGAATGGTTTATGGAAAAGACCAGAAAGTGGCGCAAAATACTTGCTATGATGCTGACAGTAGTTATGATGCTGCAGAATGCACAGTCAGTTATGGTATTTGCAGATGTCACAAATGAACAGATCGAACAGCGACTTGCCGGTAATCAGGAACAGACTGAAGAAACACAGCCGGCTCAGAGTCAGGTCGACACAAGAGCAAACGGAGAGGAGTATAAGACGCAATCCCAGGAAACGCAGGATAATGGGAATGGCAGTACAGATATCGGAAGCCCGGAATCAGGAAACACAACAACTGAGGCAAAGACTTCCAATGCAGATGTATCTGCAACCATTACCCAGAGCGTGTTCCAGGCAGATGTCAGTGGAACCACCTGCAACTTCGTGCAGATGACCGCTCAGATTACAAATAATGACACTGAGAACCCTGCAACAGGTGTAAGCGTTAAAGCACTGCTTAATTCTGCACAGCTGAGTTGGGTAAACGGATACGGAACCGAAACAGCAGGTGCAGGTGCCTATGCGGTAGACAGCAACAACACAGCTGACCTTCCGGATGGAAGTGCCGACGGCTATGATCAGATCGTTATGTGGACTGACCAGACAATCGGCGCAGGTGAAACTGTTGCCTACCAGTTCGCAGCCCAGATTATCCCGGCAAGTCTGGATGGTGTAGTAAATGCGTGGTATGTAAATGGAAATTCCTGCAATTATACATGGGAAAACACAGAAGTTCTGAATCCGGTACAGACTCCGGAAGCAGATCAGGAAGAGGCATCTTCTGATACAAACCAGGATTCCAACCAAGATTTCACACAGGAAGCAACTCCGACACCGGAAGTAACGGAAACATCGGAAGCAACTCCGATACCTGAGGTGACAGAAACACCAACATCCGAAGTAACAAAGACACCAGAGGCAGAACCTACACAGGCTGCGGATGATAAAAAAGCTAAAGCTGCTAAGAAAAAAAATCAGCAACGGTTATTGGCACAGAGAAGTATGGAAGATGGAGTTGCTGCACAGGATGCAAATGATGCTACCCAATCAGATACAAAACCAGGAAGCTATGATATTAACGATAATAAAAATAAGGTGGAATATACATACTTTATAAATGGCAATCAGGCTTGGGATGGCACGTCAGCGGTTCCAAGAGATGCATCAATTGACTTTCATTTGGAGTATACTTTTGATGAAACAAATCAGCCGTCATATACATATTATAATGGATTTTATTATAATTTACCTACATTACCACAAGGGCTTAAATTGACAACATCAAAATCTGGAAAAATATATTTACCTAATGGAATAAAAGTTGTTGGTTCTTATCAAATAGATGATACGGAAGGAAAAGTATATTTTACATATGATAAAGATTATGTAAAAGGAAAAAGCGGTTTTACAGGAACTTTCGATTTGTCTGTAAAACTTGAGAAAGGTCAAACTGGTACGGATTATAATATTACAATAGGAGAGGTAAATAAAATAACCTTTCTCGATTCAGATGTCTTGGGAGAAAAATCGTACACGGTAGGGGATGATGGTTATTTATACTTTACAATTAAGCTTACAGCAAAAGATGCAACCGTAAATAATGTAGAAGTAACAGATAAGTTAACTGGAAGTTTGACTTTTGATGAAAATTGGAATCCAAGTGCAAAAAAATCAGATGGTACATCAGTAAGCTTTTCAGAAAATCCAACTTATGATGGACAGACAGCTACTTTTAAGATTGAGCAGATAGAATATGGAAACCCTGTAATAATTAGCTATAAAGTAAAACCTGGAGAAAATGCAACAGGAACTAATACTGCTTCTTGGACATGGGGAACAAATGGAAAAAATAAAGAAGATGCCCAGAGTACAGTTGACGTTAATAATCATAAAATTAGTAAAGAAGGAACAATTGAGAAAGATGGTGAAGGGAAAAATACTGGAGAGATTAGCTATACAGTTACAGTAAATGAACTTGGAGCAAATCTAATTCCAGATGAATCGACAGACCAATGGATTAAATTTGTAGATACGCTGCCAAATAATGTTAGGTATGTTGATGGATCATTAAAGGTAACTGGCAAAAATGGTGAAAATTTAGTAACTAATAATAAGGCAAAAGGTTTGAAGCTTGATGGAAATACAATAGAGTTGCAAATTATAGATGGAGTATGCGCTATTGTTTCATATCAAGTAAGGGTAATAGGAGAAAGAGAGAAACCAATTACTGTTAGTAATACTGCTCGGTTGACAGGAAATGTAACAGGATCTGATACAGATGAAAAAACTATAGTTTTAGATCAGTCGAGTGGTACATTTTCAGGTGTTGCAGGAACTGCACAGTTTACAAAAAAAGATTATTTGTTACAGAATGGCAACATAGTACCTTTGACGGATGTTAAATTTAATTTGTATCAATGTTCCTTAGATCAAAGCCAAACAAAAACACCAGTTAATAAGGAATATAAAAGTGATTCAACAGGTACGGTTATATTTGGTAGCAAAAATGAACCATTACAGACCAGTCAATTGTATTGTTTTAAAGAGGCAGAATTACCGGATAATCTTAAGGACAAGTATATTTTAGATGACAAAACAGAGTATTATTTTGTTTTGTTCTCGGATAATGATACTGACGATGAGAAAACAAAGGTATTAAATAATATAAGAACGTATTATCCGAATATCACAGTGGCATCTGGTGTCAATGACTTAACGATGAATGACATTTCAAACTATAAGATACCAACTTCTGTAAAACCAGAATTTAATGCAACGAAAAAATTGGATAATGGTAGGCCAGAAGATAAAAAATTTCAATTTGTAATGAAATTCTTGTCATATGAAGATAAAAACAAAGGATATAAACCGTCAACGGGTCTGGTGTATCAAGATTTAACGGCATATAACGACAGTAATGGAAATATTAAATTTCCTAAGGTTGAACTAAAATATCCTGGAGAATATAAATTTGATGTATATGAGAATGATGAAGCTGGATATGTAAAAGATAATTCACATTATACTGTTATATATGTAGTTGATTGGGATAAAGATGCGGAGAAGTTAGTCTTAAAATCGACGAGCGTTACGAAAAATGGAACAAAAGCGGATCCTACATTTAATAACTATACTTCAACAAGTCTGACAATTACTAAAAATACCGAGACTCCTGTTGACGTGGCCACAGAATTTAAATTTAAATTAACCGGAGCAGATTTTTCGGGATTGGCTGTAGATGGTAATACAGGGACAGTGGAAAGCCGTAACGGAAATGAAGCGATTGTAAGAACAACTATTCCGGCTAATAGCAATACGGTCTCTGTTAAGTTGACAGGACTTTTGAAAAATGCAGCTATTAAAGTTGAGGAAATAGAAACACCTCTGGGATGGCATTTGCGTGCGTATGAGCCTGCTGGGACGGATGGAAAAAATGCAACTATTACATTGAGTGATCAAGAATCGGAAAATGTAGTTACAGTAAAGAATTATTACAAAGAAACCGGAGAAGCTATCTTTAAAGTAAGGAAGAACTTTAATGGTTGGACGGATAATCCAAATCAGGAATTTATGTTTAGTATTACTCCATTAGGAAATGATATTGGAAATGTATCAAATCCTATGCTGCCAGAACAGCAGAGTACAATAACTATCAAATCAGATAATTCTAAAACAACAAATGTAACAAAAACTTTTGGAAAATTGTCCTTTGAACAGCGAGGAAATTATTACTATAAAATCACAGAAACGATTCCTCTTGATGTAGATAGTAATTATAGAAAAAACGGAATCACGTATGATCCTAAAGTTACTTATATTAAGGTGAATGTTGTAAAAGGATCAAATGCAAATGGTAAGAGTACAGTGAATCTATATGTCAGTGATCATAGGAGCGTACTGGAAACTGAAACATTAGCGTCCATTGATGCGGTGACAAAAAATAAAATCGAAGGTTCTGAAGTAACAGCATCATTTACGAATAGCGTGTCAGAGGCCGGTATTAGGTTTAAGGTAACTAAGAAGCTGACTGGCAGAGCATTGAATGCAGATGAATTTACATTTGTATTGGCAAATGTAGATAAGACTCAAACTATCCAAACTGCTAAAAATGATGCAAATGGCAATATTACATTTAATCCGATTGCTTACAAGAGCACTGACGCAGGTCAATATACTTATACGATATATGAGCAGTATGGCGGCGATACCAAAAATGGTGTTAAATATGATAATACAGCGTATACAGTAACGGTTAATGTCAGTCAGAATGCAGATGGTACTTTAAAGATTACCTGTAATGATGATACAGAGGATTTGTCTGGAAAAGTTTATACAATTCCTAAGGCAAATGATAAAGAAGCAAATTTTGTTAATGAATATAGTGCATCTACTTCCATTCAGTTTACTGGCATTAAAGAATTACAGAATAAAGAACTGTCAGATAGTAATAAACAGTTTGAGTTTAGTATTGAAGGACACAATATTAAGAATGGAAAAGCTACTGTATCAAATATAGGTAGAAAGATTGAATTTCCAATAATTACCTACACAGAGGAAGATCTTAAAGAAAATGAAACATATCTGAAAAGTAAGCAGTATGACTATACAGTTACTGAGGTTGAACCAGCAGATGCAGAAGAACATAAAAAAGCAGGCATTAAATATGATACAAAATCATACATGGTACATGTAGTCTTATCACGAAATGCTAAAGGAGAATTAATAACAATCGTAACAGTTGGCGATGATACGACTCCTTTGGTTGGAACAGGAACAAATCCTTTAACTTATGCTTTAACTGGAAATCAGCCAACATTTGTTAATGTATATGAAGCAAATGATATTCGGGTAAAGCTGGTTGGCAATAAGAAACTAGAGAATCAGAAGCTGATTGATGGTAAATATAACTTTAAAATTGAACCATATAATAATAGTGGAACTCCGGCATCAACGATAGATGGTGCTTCGGTAGTGTCAAATACAGTTTCTGAAAATAAAAACATTACATTCCCGGATTTAAAAATTACTTTGAAGGACATGAAAGGTACAAATGGATATCCGGCAAGTGAAAAAACTTTCCAGTATCTTATTTCGGAAGTCGCGGGAAGTGAAAGCGGAGTAACTTATAGTACAGAAAGGTATTTAGTAAAGATTGAAGTTACAAATACTGATGGAAGATTAGCTGCTACTGGTACGGTGGAGAAGATTCAGGACAAAGGTGGAAAAACGGTAAGATTTAGTGCTAGTGACACGGAAATACCAGAGGTTGATATTGCAGATGGTGCAGATGCTTTCACAAACACCTATAATGCCGAGACAACCGTACGATTCAGGGGAACTAAATCATTAGTTGACACTCTTGGCAAAGCTAAAAGTGTTTCAGGAAGAAACTTTGAGTTTAAGATTTTCGGTCCGAAGCTTGGAGAAAATGGTGATGATGGAACAAAAACCGTATTAGCTAATGATAAAGGAACATTTGAATTTCCTGAAATAAATTATGACGTTACAGACCTTAAATATGAAGATGGTAATTATACATCTAAAGAATTTAAATATACCATTACAGAAGTTATGCCAAAAGATGAAACAGGAGCAGACACGAATGTAAAAGATGGTGTTACTTATGATGACAAGACGTCTTATAATGTAGTTGTTACTGTTACAAATGATATCAAAACAGGAACTCTGACGCAGACAGTTGCACTTGCAGGTAATTCTCCTGAAAAGCAGAGAATAGCTGGTAAGGTAGAGAATAATAAGGGTGTTTACACATTATCAGCAGGGGAAAACGAAGCAACCTTTACAAACGTTTATGATGCAACAACAGAATATTCATTCAAGGTTGTTAAACGACTGGTAGGACGCGAATTTAAAGACGGAGATAACTTCAAGTTTGAATTACTTAAGGGTCGTCAACGTATTCAGACAATTAGTCTGGAAGTTGGTCAGGACGGAACTGAAATTAAGGCAGATGCGGACGGAAATAAGTATTTGGAAGCAAGCTTTGATCCACAGAAATATGGTCTAAAAGATGTCAATAAAACTTATGAATATACGATTCGTGAGTTAAATCCTGAAACAGCTATGGAAGGTGTAACGATAGATGATGATATTTATATTGTAGACATCACAGTTACGGATCATAATGACGGAACACTTACAGCAACAGCAAAGAGAATTTTAGGTGATGATGAAAATGATAAGGTAGATTTTGAAAATGCTGTATTTATCAATACCTACAAAGCAGAAGGTACAGCACAGATTGTTGCCAAGAAATTCTTAAGCCCTGGAGATATCGGAGCAGAGAAATTTACATTTACATTAACACAGATTGACCAAAATGGCACTGTTGTTGAGGGTGGCATATCACAGACTAAACAGAATGAAGGAAACAGTATCGTTTTTGATCCAATTGCATATCATCAGAAAGGCGAGAAGGATGCCAGTGGAAATATTGTACAGACATCAGATGCCGGAAAGACATTCTGGTATGAGATAAAAGAAACAGCTGGTACTGATACGAAATATACTTATGATAATAAAGTGTACAAAGTAAAGGTAGATGTTTCAATTGATCCAAAAGATAACCGTAAACTGGTTACTACTCAGACGATTTATGATGCAACTGGTAAAGAGACGTCAGAAATCGGAGAGAAAGCAGAGGCAATTGTATTCACTAACCGTTATGAGGCAACAGGCTCTATTACTCTGACTGGAAAGAAAGTTGTAGAAGGCGAGCAGAAGCTTACAGCCAAAGAATTTAATTTTGAAGTCAAAGAAGGTGTTGGGGAAAACGCAAAAGTAGTTGCAATCGGAACTAATGATGAAGACGGAAATATTCAATTCTCTGAAATTAAATATGCATATAACAGTGAGACAAATGATCTCGGTGAGCATATTTATACGGTAACTGAAGTACAGCCAAAAGACGGTGATGGTTATGTATATGATCTTACATCCCGTAAAGTAGTTGTAAAAGTAACTGATAATCAGGATAAAACATTGAAGGCCGAGATTATTGCTGCTTCAGAAAAAGATGCTGAACTGAAATCTGATGTAACTAACAATGTGATTAATAGCTTTATCAATAAGCAGATCAGCATTACCATCAGAAAGAATGATGCGAACAAGGCCAGACTTGCGGATGCCGAATTAGCACTTTTTGAATATGATAATGAAAAGAAGGCTAAGACAGGAGATGCAATTGATACATGGACAACATCAAAAGATAACGATCACACAATAACTGGTAAACTTGTTGCTGGTAAAACATACATTCTGGAAGAAACAAAAGCTCCTGACGGATATGCAGAAGCTAATCCGATTATCTTTACAATTAAGAATGACGGAGTACGTACAATTGAAGTAGTGAGTGGTGGACAGCTTGATGAAACCGGTAAAGTACTTATTATGGTAGACCAGAAAACTGGTGTACAGATTCTGAAAGTAGATGAAAAAGGTAAAGGAGTTCCGGGTGCAGAACTTGCTATATTTGATGGTGATAAACAGATAGGAGCTTCCTGGACTACAGATGGACAGGCACATGTAATTGAAGGTCTTACTGCCGGAAAAACATATACATTGAAAGAATTAAAAGCTCCAAGTGGATATAAGAAAGCAGAAGATAAGACATTTACAATTGATGCCAGCAAAGTTGTTGAAGTCCGTATGGAAGATAAAACAATTAAATTAAGTATCATGAAAGTAGATGGAAATGGACAGGGATTAAAAGGTGCTGACCTTGAAATCCGAAACAAAAATAATGAATTGATTGATAAGTGGACATCTGAAACAACAGAGCATGTTGTAGATGAGGAGAAGAGCAGAAAACTGGTGGAAGGTGAGGAATACACTCTTATAGAAACCAAGGCTCCTGAAGGATATGCACTTGCAAATCCGAAGACATTTACAATAAAATCTTCTGATACAGTTACAAAAGTCACCATGGAGAATGTGCCAAACTCCGTAATTATCAGCAAGAAATCTCTTACAGGTATTGAATCTATTGGAGGTGCAAAGCTGAGAGTTCTGGATCCTCAGGGTAATGAGGTGGTTAAGACCTGGACAACGGAGAAAGGTAAAGATAAAGCAGTAACGGGTGTATTTAAACCTAATGTTACCTATACGTTGGAAGAGGTAGAAGCTCCTGAAGGATATCGCAAAGCAGCAAACATTATGTTCTCTCTGAATGAAACTGGCGAAATTTATGTAGGCAATACAAAAGTAACAAGTGTAGTAATGAGAGATGCTTTAACTAAAGCAAGTATTCTGAAGGTTGACGAGAGCGGCAAGGGAATTGCTGGTGCTGATCTTGTGATCAAGGATTCAAAGGGTAATATAAAAGCAACTTGGACCAGTGATGGTACACCTCATGCGGTAGAGGGTGTTCTCAAAGTAGGTGAAACTTATACATTAAGTGAAACCAAGGCACCGTCCGGCTACACCGTAGCTCCGGACCAGACATTTAAGATGGAGGATAAGGACGTAATCGAAGTCACCATGGTTGACTATCAGGCATCTGGTTCCGGTCAGATCACAGTAACCAAGAAAGTTACTTACGCAAATGGCGGTGATTTCATAGACCTGATCGCTCAGGACGATACCTTCTATGTAAATCTGTTTACAGATGCAGCAGGTAAGTATCCATACAAGGGAGCTCTCCCGCAGGCCATTCATCTGGTAAATGCTTCCGCAGGAAGTGTAACCTTCAGTGATTTGGCACAGGGCACCTATTATGTATATGAGACAGATGCAAACGGCAATGTGATTAATCTTAATCAGCAGGGTATGCACAATGGATCACAGTTTATGTGTACAGTTGATGGCGGTTCCAATACCGTGAAACTGGATCTGAAAGCTGGTCCTAAGGAAGGTGCCGTAAACCTGGAGAATGTATTCTTTGATATTCCTACAGGTTATTCCTATAAGGGCGAGATCAACATTAACAAACAGGTATTGAAAGGTACCACACAGACAACTACGGACGATACGTTCTATGCAGGTGTCTTTACAAAGGGTGATGATGGTGTTTATAATCTGTTCACGGTAGTAACGCTGGTACAGAATGACACAGTTACTGTTGAGGTTCCTCTTGGAGGCAAAGACGGTACAGAGCCGATCAACTACTACATTCTGGAAACAGATGCAGACGGAAATATTCTTGACCTTGATGTCTTTGAATATGAAGTAACCGGTGAAGGTACAGTTGCTTTAAGTAAGGATAACCTGGCCGGTAACATCAACCTTGTAAACAAAATTCCGGAAGATACAGACGGTAAGCTTCGCGTACAGAAGACTGATGGAAATGGTGTCGGTCTTGCAGGTGCAAGTTTCAGACTGACTGATGAGGACGGATCTGTGATCGATGAGTGGACATCCGAGGCAAGTGCTCATGAATTAGAACTTGAACCGGGTACCTACACTCTGACAGAGGTTCAGGCTCCGACCGGATATACAGGTGCAGGAAGTGTAACGATCAAAGTTGATGATGATTATAACTTCTCTGTAAGTGGAGAAATTGATTATTCTTACAAGGGTGGTCTGCTTAAGATTGTCAACAAAGCTACAACGAGTACTCCGTCATCAGGAACTCCTGTAAGCGGAGGTTCAACACCGGCTTCTTACAGCAGTGCACTCAGTGGAAAGGTAGCAGTCAAGACCGGCGATAACACCCCAATCGGTGCTTATGCAGCAGTTCTTGTAATCGCAGCCCTTGCCATTGCAGGCGGAATCTTCTACAAGAAGAAAAGAAAAAATGATAAATAAGTAACACCAGAGCGGAGTCCGTTTGCGGGCTCCGCTTTTCATATGTGCATAGTGACGTTCTGTTTGACAATCTCTCCACAGGTCCATATAATGAAATACAAGACATAACTGCCAGTCTGTAGAAAGGACTGGCAGTATATGACTTTATCATAGGCAGAACGAGAGCGGAGGAGAGAAAGCTGCGTATGAAAAGATTTGATGATAAGAACGGCACAGATGATAAAAAGAAGCGAAAGCGGATTCTGTTTATGGCAGGACTGATCGCAGTGATTATCATCACAGCTGCCTTATTTTATTTTAACAGTTTTGTGATGAAAACAGAGAATTCCAGAGCCAGAGATTCTCTTCTGGAATGGACAGAGCAGAATGCAGTACTTGTCGGAAGCCGGATTGATATGTACTATGATCTTCTGGAGTGTGCGGCAGATTATATCAGTGATATGCCTTTAGATGAAGTACAGCCAGAGGAGATGCTGAGGGAGAAATTTCACCGTCACACAGAGGAGTTTGATTCGCTGAAGATTATCAGTGAGGATGGCCGCTGCGTGCAGGACGGACAGGCTTATTCCCTGAAAGAATACTTCCTGATGGCTATGTTAGGTAACAGGGGTCTGGCAGAAAATGGATATTCCTATGCAGATGGAGTGATATTGTCAGTACCTGTCAAAAATGAGGCACAGCAGATTAAGGGAGTGCTCTGTGGGACGCTTCCGTGCAGCAGTCTGGACGTATATGGAAAGGCAGACCGTAGAAAAGGATATGCAGGGCTTTTTGTGATGGATAATCATGGAAAATATATTGTGTCTGATGGCGGCAATGACACTTTTGGTAATGATTTCCTGACCTGGCTGGAGGGGCGTGAACTGAGTCTGCCGATTTCCGATATTAAGTCCCAGATGGACAGTGGATTCCAATATTACTTTGCGATTTCAGATGAAGATGGAGATTATATGGTGACTGCGGCACCTGTGGACGGTACAAAGCTGTTTGCGGTAACAATGGCTGATAACAGGTATATTCATCAGGCAGGACTCAGATACCGGATATGGGTATTTGTGATTACTCTGGTGATCATCCTGAGTCTTATAGTAGTTATTGGAGTTTATCTGTATTTCCGGCGCGAGGACAGGATCGCTATCCGCAATCTGAACCGTCAGCTTATGCTGAATGAGGAAACTTACCGCATCACAGCAAGGGAGAGTGACCTGTGCGTTTTTACTTATGATGTGGAAACAGAACAGATACAGTTTCTGAATGACAAATATCAGAATCTGGGGCTGAATCAGTCAGAACTCAGCGTACCGGTTCTGCTTCGGAAAATCAGGGAGATCAATCCGGAAACCTGTTCTGTGCTCAGGAATATATTTGCCAGGGCAGATTCTGCTGAAGTTTTGCATTCACAGAAGGCGAAAGTATGGGCAGGAGGTCGTATGCGGTATCTGCAGATCAAGACTACGAATCTGTACGATGAATCGGGAAAAGTGTCCCGTATGGTCGGCAGTATCGAGGATGTTACGGATATGGAGAATGATATGCTCAAGCTTCAGAAGGAGGCAAGGACGGATCTTCTGACAGGTGCCATGAACAGGGCAGCGGGCACATCTGCTATCAACCGGATGCTTGTGCAGGAACTTCATCCGGGATGTGTAAATACTTTTGCTATTGTGGATCTGGATAATTTCAAAACGCTCAATGATGTCATGGGACATATGTGGGGAGACAGGGCTCTCTGCGAGGTTGTCCTGATCATGAAGAAGCATTGCAGGGCTCAGGACATCGTCTGTCGTCTGGGCGGTGATGAGTTTGTGGTATTTCTGCCGGATATGATCAGGGAAGCGGCGGAGGAGAGTCTGCGTGTACTTTCTGCGAAGCTGCATATTGATTATGTGAAAGAAAACCTGGAGGTGATGATCTCCGCATCTATGGGGATTGTTTTCTCAGATGGAAGAGATATCACTTTCCAGGACCTGTATGAGGAGGCAGACGGATGTCTGTATCAGGTGAAACGTACCTTCAAGGGTTCCTATCATATTTCAGACAGAGTCGACCGGGTAAAGGCAGATTAGGGAAGCTCCTGTAAAAAATATGCGATGAAATATAGGCATAA
>ULYQ01037331.1_pt1 | contig 13507 bp, 17 predicted proteins | sample 1962271 | NCBI WGS metagenome assembly ULYQ01 (sample SAMEA4835865, study PRJEB28245) | human gut metagenome | biome: gut microbiome; material: fecal sample | place: Denmark | collected 2008
GTTTGCTTAAAAAAAGTTTTATGCTATAATTATATAGAGAGTGAAAGTTTGGGGATGAAAAATAACAATTTTGTGTTATTTTTATTTGTTTTTAAACGTTTTGATGATAAAATATATTATTAATGGAGGGTATTTAAATGGGATTATTAAGAAGTTTAGTAGATACTGAATATAAAGAATTAAAAAAGTTTAGACGTATTGCTGATAAAATCGTTGCATTAGAAGATGAATATTCTAAAAAGAATGATGAAGAATTAGCCAATATGACAAATGTTTTAAAGGAAATGCTAGAAAATGGTAAGACAATAAATGATGAAGATGTTATTGTACCAGCATTTGCTACAGTAAGAGAAGCTGCATATCGTAAGATTGGAGAAAAACCTTACTATGTTCAATTACTTGGTGGTTTAGCACTTCATTATGGCAATATTGCTGAAATGAAAACTGGTGAAGGTAAAACTTTAACAACAATTTTACCAGCATATTTAAATGCATTAACTGGTAAAGGTGTACATGTTGTAACTGTTAATGAGTACTTAACAAGTAGAAACGCTGAATGGATGGGTCCAATATACAATTTCTTAGGCTTAACTGTTGGAGTAAATTTAAGAGAATTAAGCCCACAACAAAAACAAGAGGTTTATAATTGTGATATCACTTATTCAACTAATAATGAGATTGGTTTTGACTATTTAAGAGATAATATGGTAGTTAGAGCTGAAGATAGATGTATGAGAAAACTTAACTATGTTATTCTAGATGAAGTTGACTCAATTTTAATCGATGAAGCAAGAACTCCTTTAATTATTAGTGGAGGGAAAGTTAATTCAGCTAATCTTTATGTTGAAGCTGATAAAGCTGTTAAAAAGTTGGTTGAAGAAGAAGACTATACAGTTGATCAAAAAACTAAAAGTGTTATTTTAACAGAAGCTGGATCTAAAAAGGTTGAAAAATACTTTAAAATAAAAAATCTTTATGATGTTGATAATTCGGCACTTGTACATCATATTAATCAAGCTTTAAAAGCAAATTATGGAATGAAGATAGATGTTGATTATGTTGTTGATGGAGAACAAAATGTTGTAATCGTTGATCAATTTACTGGAAGACTTATGGCTGGTAGACAATTTTCAGATGGTCTACATCAAGCAATTGAAGCTAAAGAAGGAGTTAAGATTAATGAAGAAACTCGTACAATGGCTACAATTACATTCCAAAATCTATTCAGAATGTATGCTAAGATATCAGGTATGACAGGAACAGCTAAAACGGAAGAAGAAGAATTTAGAGATATCTATAACATGTATGTTATTGAAATACCTACTAATAGACCTTGCATAAGAAAAGATATGGCTGATTTGATGTATGCAACTGAAGCAGGTAAATATAAAGCTATAGTTGAGTTTATTAAAGAGGTTCATGAAACTCATCAACCAATTCTAGTTGGTACTATTTCAGTAGAATCAAATGAAAAATTATCTGCTATGTTGACTAAAGCACATATTAAACATGAAGTTTTAAATGCTAAGAACCATGCAAGAGAAGCTGAAATTATTGCTAAAGCTGGCGAAAAGGATGCAGTTACAATAGCAACTAATATGGCTGGTCGTGGAACAGATATTAAGTTGGGTGAAGGTGTTGCTGAACTTGGTGGTTTGTGTGTAATAGGAACAGAAAGACATGAATCTCGTCGTATTGATAACCAATTAAGAGGTCGTGCTGGACGTCAAGGAGATCCAGGTTATTCTCAATTCTTTATATCTTTTGAAGACGAATTAATGAGAAGATTTGGTGCTGATAAAGTTAAAGGTATGGTAGCTGCTTTAGGTTTAGACGATATGGAACAAGTAAGAAGCAAGATGTTTAGTAAATCAGTTGAGTCTGCCCAAAAGAAGGTAGAAGGAAACAACTACGATTCACGTAAAAACTTACTAGATTATGACAATATTGTTTCTGAACAAAGAAAAATTATTTACGAAAGAAGAAATGAAATTCTTGATTCAGAAAATATTCATTCTATTATTAAAGATATTATCAATGATCATATTGATATGGTAATTGATTCTCATATTGAACCAGAAGGATATTTAACTGATAAAGATTTAGAAGATATAATTGAATACGTAAATACATTTATTAAGAAGGATAAGTTAAAATTAGAAGAACTATCTGGTAAGAGCGAAGATGATGTATTTGAGATTATCAGTGCTAGAGTATTGGATACTTATGAAGAAAAAATTTCTATTATTCCGGAAGAAATAGTTAATGATTTTGAAAAACATATTTCACTTCGTGTAATTGATGAAGCATGGGTTAAACATATTGCTGATATGGATCATTTAAGAGAAGGTATTGGCCTTCGTGGATATGGTCAAAATAATCCTTTACAAGCATACGCTTTAGAAGGTTATGAAATGTTTGAAAGAATGCAAGATAATATAGATGCGTCGATTACAACTTTCTTGCTTCGTATGGAAATTAAACAAAATTTCACTGCTAAACCAATGCAAGGTAACGCTAATGACGGAAAAGAAAAAGTAAAAACTACTATCAAGAATGATAAAAAGATTGGTAGAAATGACTTGTGTCCTTGTGGCTCAGGCAAAAAGTATAAACAATGTTGTGGCAAATAAGCCTGCAAACCCGCATAAATAAAGGAAATGCGGGTTTTTCTTTTTAGCAAAAAATAGCCCAAAATTAGGGTTGGAGCTATTTTGATTTAGACGTTTTTCTATATCTGTAATTAAATTGTATAAGATAATATCTGATAGTACAAAAATCGTGATATACTTAATATAAGTAGGTGATAGTATGCCAGTTCATTTTAATTCATTTATTGCAGATAAAGAGGAAGGTTTAAGAAAAAAATTATTCTCTGATATTGTAACTAAATATACAGAAAAGGCTGATAGTGTATTTATTAGTGATGATAAAACTAAAATACATATGACAACATTTTTTAAAGATATCCGTGCTAAGAAAAAGATAGGAAAAGTGGTAATTACTTTAATGGTAAGACCTGATAATATTGAATTGGTTGATACAGATATTGTATTGCTATCAGATCATAAAACTAAATTGCATTTTGAAGAAAAATTAGAAGAATCTTTAGAGGCAAATGAGTACTATATGGTATATGATTTGGAACAAGAAAAACACTTTGATATAGAAACAGTTGATAGATACACTATTTCAGAAGATATAGAAAATAAGGAAAGAGATGTTTATTTATCTGCATTTCCATTTCAATTAGATGTGTTTGAAAATGAAGATGAAATGAATAAAAATTTAGGATTAGGTAAAGAAGTGGATATACCAGCAGTTGGTAAAAAAGTGATTACTATGGATCCAAGAATGATGTCTGATGGAAGAGTTATGACAGGAGCAAATGAACCGTGTTCATTTATAATAGGCGAAGTAATAGATTTTAAAGATGTTGAGGTAAATATAGCTGATAATAATATTAAGTTTACAATAATAGATTTGGATACTGCAATTGGTAACATGCCTGTAGCAGTGCATAAAGAAAACTTCGATTTAAGTAAATTAAAAAAAAGAGCTTTAATAGGAATGGTTGCTGATATTAAAGCAGATTTAAGTGAGTAAATAATTATAGCTATTTATAAATCAATAGTGGTGATAATAAGAAATGAATAAGGATGTTTTATTAGGAACAATTATTGGAGATATAGCAGGATCAAGATTTGAATTAGTAAATAATAAATATGGTAAAGAATTTGAGTTTTTACATAAGTTTTGTAGATATACAGATGATTTAGTAATGACACTTGCTGTAACAAAAACATTTTTAGAAGCTAAAGAAGATTATAGTAATCTTGAAGAACACGTAATAAAATCCATGACAGAAGTCGGAAGAAAATATCTAAGTAGTGTTGGCATATGGAATTTAAAAAAAGATTATTATTTAAAAGAATTTATATTCAGTTGGAACTATAATGTATTGTGGTGTGTTTGAAAATGGAAAAAACACTCAACAAAATAAAACAGAATTTATTCCTTATACTGAGATGACTAATATTATAGATATAGTGTCAAATGTAGATTGTCATATATGGATTGTCATATATGGACTTTAGAACAAACTAAAGAAGCTAGGTTTATGCCAAGCTTAGTTCAAGATAGAGTACATATTGGTATAATTTTTAATGGCAGTAATAAATATTTGGCGGAGTTACTAAAAGGTGATATTTTAAACCCTAATAATATAAATGATAATGACGTTAAACCATTTGTTAATCAAGATTACTATGAAAAATTTATTAAAAATAGAAAAGTATAAAAACGAATTTGGAAATTATATTAGAACTTAGTAATATATAATAATTTTTTATAATTTAAATATAATAATAATGGAGATGAATATGAAAAAGCTTATTATTATATTGTTAATTACATTTGGTGTAGCAGTACTACCTACTATTTTTATTGATTTTAATACGGATTATCTGATTAAACCTGCTTTATTTCCACCTAAAATATTGTTTCCTATTGTGTGGACAATTCTTTATATACTCATGAGTATTTCTTTGTATTTATCTAGCAAGAATGATAATGATGTTTATAAAGTTTATGGAATACAGTTGGTTTTGAATTCATTATGGAGTCCATTATTTTTCTTGTTTAAAACTTATTTGTTTTCAACACTAGAATTAATTCTTTTAATTTTATTTGTAGCAGTTATGATTTTTCAAATGCATAATAAAAATAAAGCAGCTGGATATTTACAAATTCCTTATTTTATTTGGTTATTATATGCATTATATTTAAATGTTTCAATATTTATTTTAAATTAGAGATATATTAAGTTATATCTTTTTTTGTTATAATTTCTTTAGAGGTATTTTTATGATATTAAATGTAAGTGGAAGAACTGATGTTGTCGCGTTTTATACAGATTGGTTTATGAATAGATATAAGGAAGGTTTTGTTGATGTAAGAAATCCTTTTAATAAGAAATTAATCAGTAGAATATTCTTTGAAGATGTTGATGCAATTTTATTTTGTACTAAAAATCCAATTCCTATTGTTGATAAATTGAAACTTATAAACAAACCAATTGTTTTTCATATAACAATAACTCCATATAAAAAAGATATTGAACCAAATGTACCAGATAAAAGTAAAGTTATAGAGGCTGTTAAGAGAATAAGTGGAATTATAGGAACAGTAAATGTAGTTGTTAGATATGATCCAATATTTATAAGCGATGAATATTCGATCAACTATCATATTAAAGCATTTTCTAAACTTTGTTCAGAACTTGATGGGTATATCAAAAAAATCATAGTTTCTTTTATTGATGATTATAAAAATGTTAGAAAAAACTATGATGTTTTAAAATATAGGGAATTTAGTAACTCTGATTATGCTTTAATTGGATCTAATTTTAGCTCTATTGCTGAATCTCATAATATTAAAGTATCAACTTGTTTTGAAGATAATACTTTAGTTGAATATGGATTTACTAAAGATGAGTGTATGTCAAAAGAACTTGCTTATAAGTTAACAGGAAAGGTTTTTAAAAGTGAGTGGACAGCTAGAAAAGAACATAAGTGCCATTGTGTTTTGATGGTTGATATTGGTTGGTATAATACTTGTCCACATATGTGTAAATATTGTTATGCAAATTATGATGAGAAAATTGTTGATGAGAATATAAAGAAACATGATAAAAATTCATCGTTACTTATTGGAAAGTTAGAAAGTGATGATATAATAAAAAGACGTTTAAAGTGAGGTTATTATGGATAGAAATTTTGGAGAGCAAAAATGAATAGATGTTCTTGGTGTAATTTAAAAAATCAAAAATATGTTGATTATCATGATAATGAATGGTGTGTTTTAAATATGGATGAAAGATATCTTTATGAGATGTTTATCCTTGAATCATTTCAAGCAGGTCTTTCATGGGAATGCGTTTTAAATAAAAGGGAGGCTTTTTTAAAAGCATATGATAACTTTGACATAGATAAAGTTATAGAGTATGATGATGTGAAAATCGAAGAGTTAATGAATAACAAAGATATTATTCGTAATCGCTTAAAGATACAAGCAAGTATAAATAATTCTAAAATATATATGAATATTGTAAATGAGTTTGGAAGTTTTTTTAACTATCTTTCGCATTTTTCTGGTGGGCGTATCTTCTATGAAATTGGAAAAACTACATCTGTGCTTTCTGATAAAATATCCTTTGATTTAAAAAGTCGCGGAATGAAGTTTGTTGGATCAACAATTATCTATTCATATCTTTGTGCAGTGGGTATAATTTATGCTCATGAAGAAACCTGTTTTTTATATAAAAAACGTTAAATATATCGCTAAATAATAAAAATATTTTATTTTTCAATAAATTATATAATATCAAAGTGTAGTTTAAAATTTTCTATAAATAATGGTGTTAGTTTATTAATTAGAATATTGTCTTCAACAATTACTATCTTTTTGTTATTAAAGAGGCAGTATATTTTTTGTTTACCATTTGTTAAATAATAATATGTTGTATTGCTAAACTTGTAATTGCTAAAAACTATATAAGTGTATCCATCAATAGTTACTAAATCGTTTATTTTCATAATATCTCCTTTTTTATAAAGTTTATGATATTAAAAAACATTTAGAATTATTAAATATAATGATATAATTGAATGGATGATGGATGTGATTTTGTGGATCAAAATAAAATTGGTGAATTTATAAAAAAACTTAGAACGGAAAATCATTTAACTCAAAAAGAATTTGCAGATAAATATGGTGTTACTTATCAGGCAGTTTCTAAATGGGAAAATGGTAAAAATCTTCCTGATATGTCACTTATAAAACAAATGAGTGAAGATTTTAATATTGGAATAGATGAGTTATTAGATGGAGAGAAAAAGACAAAACGTCAAATAGATTATAAGTACTTAAAAGGTGCAATATTTGGGTCATTAATAATTGTATTTATGTTTTTCATTATGCTATTAAGTCATAATGATAACTATCAATTTAAGACTTTATCAACTAAATGTGAAGATTTCAATATTTCTGGTACAGTTTCATATAATGATAAAAAATCATCGATTTTTATAAATAAAATAACTTATTGTGGTGGAAATGATGAACAAATATATAGAGATATAGAATGTATTTTATATGAAAATGATGGTGATATAGATAAAAAAATTGCAACTTTAACACATGATAAAGTAACTCCAACAAAGTTAGAAGATTTTTTGGAAAATGCAAATTTTGTTGTTGATAACTATTCTCGAGTTTGTAAAGAATTTAAAGAAAATAGTTTATATTTAAAGATCAATGCAACTGATTTGAATAATAATGTTATTACATATGAAATACCATTAGAATTAAGTTCTGATTGTGTTTGTAAATAGAATAGAGGTGAGGCGGATTTATGGCACGAATAGAAAAGAAGGTTTTAGATAATAGATGTCCTAGGTGCCAAGCTCCTATTGAATTTAATCCTAAACTTGGACTCTTTAAATGTGATTATTGTGATGGAAAATTCACGGCTGAAGAGTTAAAAGATATGACTACTGAGGAAAATAAAGTAACAGAAACCAGTGTTGAATATGTTAATTATAACTGTCCTGATTGTGGAGCTGTGATAATAACTGATGAGAATACAGCTGCGACTTTCTGTGTATATTGTGGAAATACGTCGATTATTAAAAGTCGATTAAGTGGAGAGTTTGCTCCTAGTAAGATCATTCCATTTAAAAAGACAAAAGAGGATGCGATTGCTGCTTTTCAAGGATTAAAAAAAGGAAGACATTTAATACCAAAAGAGTTTATAAATGAAAAAAATATTGAAAAAATTATGGGTGTATATATTCCTTTTTGGTTGTTTGATGTAACATCTACTGGAGATTTGCAAATAGACGCGACTAGAGTAAATAGTTGGACGAGTGGAGATACTCATTATACGAAAACAGATTACTTTAAAGTTGAAAGAGAAGGTAGTATGAAGTTTTCTAAAGTTCCAGTGGACGGATCAGTTAGATTTGAAGATGATATCATGAATACAATTGAACCATTTGATTATAGTTCATTAGTTCCATATAATCATGCTTATCTTTCAGGTTTTTTGGCTGAGAGGTATGATGTATCCAAAGAGGATGCTTATAAAAGTACGGAAGATAGAACAGTTAAATCTACTAAAGAAGAGATGCTTTCAAGTGCACTTGGATATGCTTCAAAAGTTGTTACCAACTGTGATATTTCTTTGCATAATGATAACTGCGAATATGTTATGCTACCAGTATATATGGTAAATGTAAAATACAAAGACAAGTTTTATATTTTTGCAATGAATGGAGAAAGTGGAGAATTTGTTGGAAATATACCTCTTGATAAAAAGAAAGCTGTGATAATGTCTATATTGCTTTTTATTATAATATTTGTTTTTATTTTAGTTATTTCATATATTGTATTTAAGTTTGGAGGTAGTAATTAATGAAAAAGCGTTTATGGTTAACTATATATCTTTTATTGATTATTCCAACTTTTGTCTTTGCAGTAAATGAAAAGGATTTAAAGACAAGAACAAGTTTAAATAATTATGGGGTATCTAAAAAATGGGATATGTCTTCAAGTACTCGAATAAATCATGCACTTTCTACACCTTATGTTGATGCAGCTGAGAAGATTTATGATTATTCAAACATTTTATCTACTACTGATAAAGATGAGTTAAAATTAAAAATGGATAAATTTATTAAAAAGACAGGATTTGACATGGTTTTTATTTCTGTTGATTTAATATATAATGTAGATTCAACTAATGAAAATTATGCTGCTGATTTTTATGATTATAACGATTTTGGATTAAATGATGAGTATTATTCAGGTGTTTTATTATTAAGAAATACTTATGAAAGTAATCCATATTTTAATATTTATACGTTTGGGGAAGCTCAATTATATTTCTCTTATGAAAGACTTGAAAATATTTTAGATGATATATATCCATATTTTAAAGATGGCGTTGATTATTTAGGAGGTATAAATAAATTCATTGATGAATTGAACTCTTATTATGATAAAGGAAAACCACTTAGTTCTCGAAATGATACATTGGATGAATATGGAAATGTTGTTAAGGGTTATAATCCACCTTATTTAGTTGCTTTTATTGGAGCAATTGCCGTATCAGCAATTGTTGTTTCAATTGAAGTACATAAAAACAAAATGGTAAAAAAAGCTACAACAGCGTTTGATTATTTAGATAAAAATTCGATAAATTACACTAAGAAGGATGATAGGTATATAAGAAGCCACACAAGTAGTTATAAGACTAGTTCGTCATCTGGAAGCGGAGGCGGTGGACATAGCAATGGTTCATCAGGCGGTGGACATTCTTCAGGAGGAGGAAGACATGGATAATCTTAATGAATTAAAAGAACATTTAAAAAATTTAGAAAAAAAATTGAATGATATTGGGAGGTCTCTTTGACGTCGACAAAAAATATGAAGAGATAAAAGCATTGGAAGAAAGACTAAATGATTCTTCAATTTGGTCGGATCAAAGTAAATATAATGAAATTAACTCTAATTTAACTATCTTAAAAAAAGAAGTTGAGGACTATAACGTTTTAAGCAAACAACTTGAAGAAGCAAAACAAACATTGGAACTTCTTGCAGTTGAAAGTGATTTAGATCTTTATAACGAGTTAGTTTCACTTATTAATTCAATATCGTTATCTCTTGAAAGTTTAGAATTAAATACTTTATTAAATGGTGAATTTGATAAAAACAAATGTTATTTAGAAATACATCCAGGAGCCGGTGGAACTGAATCACAGGATTGGGCAGACATGCTTCTTAGAATGTATACAATGTATTTTTCTAAAAATGATATACCTTATGAGATAGTTGATAAACAGGATGCTAATGATGCAGGTATTAAAAGCGTTACTATTTATGTGAAAAAAATATATTCCTATGGTTATCTTAAAGGTGAAATTGGTGTACATAGGTTGGTTCGAATAAGTCCGTTTGATTCTAATCATCGAAGACATACTTCATTTGCAGCTGTAAATGTTACTCCGGAAATAGAAGATGCTAATATTGAAATCAATGATGATGATATAAGAGTTGATGTATATCGTTCCAGTGGAAATGGTGGACAAGGAGTAAATACAACGGATTCTGCTGTTAGAATAACTCATTTTCCATCAGGTATTGTTGTAACTGTTCAAAATGAACGTAGTCAAATTAGGAATAAAGAAACGGCTATGAAAATCTTAAAAAGTAAGTTATATAAAATTAAAATGGATGAACAAAACAAAATGTTGAATTCTATAAAAGGAAATAGTTCAATTGATTTTGGAAGTCAAATTCGTAACTACGTTTTAGAACCTTATAGTTTAGTAAAAGATTTAAGAAGTGGTTATGAATCTAATAATCCAACAAAAATTTTGGATGGTGACATTGGTCCAATCATTGAAAGTGTTTTAAAAAGTAGGTAGTTTATGGATAGATTTATTAGAATTTTTAATATAGTGTTAGGATGTATTATTATATCTTTTGGACTTAATTATTTTGTATTGCCTAATCAATTAGTTATCATTGGAAGTGATGGCCTGGCTTGTTTATTTAGCTATATTTTTACATCAAATGTATATATAAATATGTTTATTCTTAATGTTATAATCTTACTTTTTTCTTTAATATTTATTGATAAACAGACTATTAAATTATATATAGTTCCTGCAGTTTTAATACCAATAATTTCATATTTGACTAGTTTTATAAGCAAGAGTTACCCGATACAACTTCCGGAAATGATGGTAAGTATTTTAGTTGCATCATTTTTAATAGGTATAGGGTATAGTTTTATATTTAAAGCTGGTTATAAAGCATCAGTAATATTTATTGTTGAAGATATATTTTCTTCATTAACTAATATACACTCTAAAAGCTATTCTTTTGTTATAGATATTTTTAATGTAATATTAACCGTGATATTTATAAGTTTAAATGTTGGATTATATTCTTTAATAATGATAATTATTATTCGTTATTTAATAACTAAAGCAGAATTTGGTATAAATGATTATAAAATGTTTTACGTTATAACGGATAAAGAAAAAGAAGTTAGAGATTATATTGTTAATGATTTACATTATAAATTGACAACTTTGAATGTAACTGGTGGATATAGTAAGAAGAGCAGTAAGATATTGTTATCTGTTATCTCATCCAATGATTATTTTAGATTAAAAGAAGGGATAAAACTTATAGATAATCATGCTTTTATAGCTATTGTAGATACATATGATTGTATAAATAGAAAGATTGTTGATAATTATGAGAAAGATTAAATTTGCTATTATTTTATTATTCAGTTTTGTTTTAGTTGGTTGTGGAAGTAAAAATAGTATTACTGGTGATACTTTTGCATCTAAAATGACTGAGATGAATTATTCTATAAAAGATGTATTAAGCAATTATGACTATGCCGCATCAGCGTATAATGCTTATAAGGATGAAGTAAGTGTATTTTTCCTTAAAGGAAAAAAGAAATATGATGTTGAAGGGATTTTTATTGATGAATATCAAAATCTTTTTAATGAAGTTGGAGAAAAATATGATAAAAAGCTTTCTAGTGGAAAGACTTGGAAAAGTTTAATGTTGAAAACTGATGAAAAAGTTTATTATATATCTTGGATAAGTGACTCATATATTATTATTAAGGCTCCTAAGGATAAAACAATTGAAGTTGAAAAAGTAATTAAAACTTTAGGATATTAATTGTAAAATAGATTGTAAACAATAAAAATAAATGAATTGTAAATTTACATGTTTGATATAATCTTTATAGGAGAGTGGGATTATGTCAGAAAAAATTAACATGTTTAATATTGAACTTGATTCAATCGAACTTGTTTTGGGAAAACTCGTTACTAGACAAAATTCAAGTGTTTTTGATAAGTTATGTATTAAATGTAATGGTTTGTTGGATAAAATCATTGATTCTACTCCGGAGATCATTACTTCAGAGGAACGAAGACAAGTAATTAATATATTAAGAAGACTAAGAGATGCAGCTGTTCGTTTATCAGAGTATAAACAATATCTAATAGCTACAATTGATAACAATATTAAAGCTCTTGAAGAAGAGGGAAAAATTGTCGAATTCCCAAGCGATAATGTTTTATCTTTACAAGAAGAAAAGGCAAGAAAGTTAACTTTAATTAATGAAAATAAAAATGCTGCGTAGCATTTTTTTTCATAATATATTCATAATTAAGTTATATATTTTATTTGTTGGATGTGATAGAATATATAATAGGTGGATAAAAATATGGGTGCAAAAACATTTAAAACTCTAGATGAACAAATTGATATATTAAAAGGTAAGGGTCTAGTAATTGATGATATTGAGTATACTAAAAATATTATATTAAGAGAAAATTATTTCTTCTTGATGGGATATCGTCATTTATTTATGAGCAGTGATAATCCTAAATTATTTTTAGAAGGTACTACTTTTAAAGAACTTTATTCTTTATTCTATTTTGATAGGCAATTAAGAAATATAATGTTTAAAAATATCTTGATTATTGAAAATAATACTAAAAGTATATTTTCATATGTTTTATCTCAAAAATATGGATATAAAGAAAGCGATTATTTAAGAAATATAAATTATAATCAATCGCCTGATAAAATAAGACAGGTAAATGATTTACTAAAAAAGATGAAACGACAAATTAGAGTAAATGGTGGGCAACATGAAGCTACAAAGCATTATATCAACAATTATGGTTATATTCCTCTATGGGTAGTTGTTAAAGTTCTATCATTTGGAATTACCAGTGAATTATATACAATATTAAAGCCAAATGATCAAAGGGAAGTAGCTAAATATTATGATGTTGAACCAGAAAATCTAATGCAGTTTTTACCGATATTATCCAATTATCGTAATTTATGTGCTCATGAAGATATTCTTTTTGAACATCGAACTCAAAAGGTTATACCAGATAATATTTATCATGATAATTTGAATATTCCAAAGATAAATGATGAATATATATATGGTAAAGGAGATTTATTTTCGGTAGTTATTATTTTTAAATACTTATTGTCAAAGGATGATTTTAGACTGTTAATGGCTGAGTTATCCTATGAAATAGATGCTTTATCTGGAAAATTAGAAGTAGTATCAATAGATAAAGTACTTGCGAAAATGGGATTTCCAATAAATTATAAATCACTTTTAGATATGGAATAGGAGGGTCTTCTATGGAAGAAGATAAAAAATCAAAAAAAGGATTAAGTGTTGCAATAATTGTGGGTATTATTGTACTTGTACTTGTTGCAATTGGGGATATAGTTGTTAACTATGTACCATTAAAAGAAATTTTTAGTAAAAACGTAAAATATGTTACTGAAAAAGAAGTTACAGTTACTGATAAAGGAATAAGTGATGCGGTTTCTAAACTATATGATGCATCTGTTATTGTTGAAGTTGGAACTA
>ULYQ01006904.1_pt1 | contig 13373 bp, 7 predicted proteins | sample 1962271 | NCBI WGS metagenome assembly ULYQ01 (sample SAMEA4835865, study PRJEB28245) | human gut metagenome | biome: gut microbiome; material: fecal sample | place: Denmark | collected 2008
CGGATTTCCCGATTTCACCGCAACCCAGTATGAGATAATTTTCCGTCTTTTCGTCCACGCAAGGAACGTGACGATAGGGCTTATCGCGCCCGAAGACGACGCGAAAAACAAAAGACTGTACCCGAGCCGCGCTTTCAAAAAACTCACAAGCGGGCTTTCGGACGCGAATATCGCATACGACGTGACGTACGCTTTCGTCGGGCTCGATAACGTAAAAAAACAACTTTCAAACCTGTTTTCATACGCCAAACTTCCTTCCGTCGAAACCGACGGGAAAGTTGAGATTATCGAGGCGAAAAACATCATGGACGAGATGGAATATGTCGCGAAAAATATTCGCCGCGCGGTAATCGAACAAAAACTGAGATACAAAGACTTCGCCGTCGTCGTGCCGTCGTCGGACGACTACGAAAACGACGTCAGAAACGTCTTTACGCGATACGACGTGCCTTATTTTCTGGACAAAAAAATACCTTTTTCGTCCGCGCCGCAGGCAAGATATATTTTGTCGGCGATAAGGTGCGCGTCCGACGGCTTCGATTTTTCGGACGTCAACGCGCTTATCAAAAATCCGCTGTTTTACAAAACCCCGGAAGGGTACGAAAGCGTGCAACTTTTTGAAAATTACGTGCTGAAAAACGCGCTTTCAAACAAACTCGGCAAAAAATTCAAAAACGAAGCGGCGGAAAGCGTCAGAAAACGCATATTCGACGTAACCGCGCCTTTTTCGGGACTTGACGGAAAGGACGTCAAAGAATACGTCGCCGCGCTTAACGCTTTTTTGGAAAACGAAAAAATCAAGGAATATTCGGAAACCGTCTCGGACGAAATCAAAACCGTCGAAAGCAAGGCTGCCGAACGGTTTTACGATAAGTTCGTCGATATCGTCGACGAAATGCAGGTTGTGCTGAAAGACACGACTTTCTCGCTTTATGAGTTTTCGGAAACCTTGAAAGGAGTGTTTGAAAACGTCAAAGTCGCGCTTGTGCCGATGTATCTCGACAGCGTTTACGTCGGACAAAGCAACGAAAGTTTCTTTGACGGAATAAAAATAATGTACGTGTGCGGGGCGGTCGAAGGACTTGTGCCGCGCTCTGTCGCAAATACCGCCGTGCTTGGCGTAAAGGAAGAAGAAAGCCTTCTGAAAAACGGGCTCGATTTATACCCGTCGAAGAAAGAGAGCGTGAAAAACAACGCGTTTGAACTCATATCCCTTCTGACAAAGCCCGAAAAAGTCGTCGTGTCGTATCCCGTAAATTATAAGGGAACGGAAGGGCGCGCGGCGGCGTTTGTCGCGTCGATGACGGATTACTTTACCGTCGGCGGCAGTCCGCTTTCGCCCGTTCGCACCGACAAAAAACGCGCGTTGACCAAGGATGAGGAGTTGAAAGAGTACGCCTTTGACACGGCAACTTACGAAAACGGAAAATACAAACTTCTGCTGTCGAAATCCGCAAAATCGAAAGTCGACGCCGGCAGTTTCTTTTCACTGTTGCCCGATGAAGAAAAAGCTTACGTCGAAAAACTTATTGAAACGTCCGACTCGCAAGAAAGCGTGAAAATCAACACGTCGCTCGATCGGGGCGTATTTTCGGCAAGCCAGCTGGAAACGTATTTTGCCTGTCCGTACAAACAGTTTTTGCGCTACGGCATAAGGCTGAAACCGCGCGAAGAAGGTGTGCTTCGTACCCTTGAAACGGGCACGCTCATGCACGCGATTATGGAAAAGTTCGTGAAAGAAAATGCTTACGAAAACCCGACGGACGAGATTATCGCAAGCGTTTGCGACCGCGCCGTGAAAGAACAGCTTGAATCCCCCGATTTTATGCAGTTTGACGCCGCGAAAAACAAACTTTCTTTCGACCGCGTGAAAAAAGAAGGCGCGAAAATCTGCAAGGAAATCGCCGCGCAGTTCCAAAAATCCGACTTCAAGCCGTACCTTGCGGAAGCGAAAATCGGAAAGAAGGGCGAGGCGAATTTCGAAGGGCTTAAAATCAAAAAGGACGGGAAAGAGTACGTCCTTGTCGGAAGTATCGACCGCATCGACGAAAAAGACGGGTATTTCGCGATAATCGATTATAAGAGTTACTCAAAAAATCTTTCGGTGAAAGACATTTACAGCGGCGAAAAAATCCAGCCCGTTTTATATATGGACGCCGCGAAAAACAAGGATCTGAAATATCCCGTCGGTATGCTTTATCAACCCGTTTCGGTGGGATATAAAACAAAAGGCAAAAACCGCTTCAAAATGAGCGGGTTCATAATCAACGATCCCGATATTATTTCGATGATGGACAACACGCTGACTGCGGGGAAAAGCAGCGACTTTCTTCCCGTTTCGCTGAAAAACGACGGAACAGCTGGCAGTCGGAAAAACGTCGTGGCGGATACGGCATTTCTCGCGTTTGAAAAGTACGCCGAAAAACTGTCCGAAAAGGCGATCGGAGAAATTCTGGACGGCAACGTCGCGCCGTCTCCGCTCAAAGAGGCGTGCGGCTACTGCGACTATAAGGATATGTGTCCGTACGAGGGCGACGAACGGTTTGTCCGCGACGGCTTCCCGAAAATATCTTCGCCCGATGACCTTATGACGCTTGCAAACGGCGGCAAAATCGAAAGCCGCATCGAGAAGGAGACGAACGAAGATGACTAAGTGGACGAACGAACAAATTAACGTCTTTGACGCAAGCGGCAACGTTCTCGTATACGCCTCGGCAGGCAGCGGGAAAACGTCGGTAATGGTCAAAAAAATCGTCGACGACGTCGTGAAAGGAGTGCCCGTCAAGGATATTCTCGTCGTGTCGTACACGAAAGCGTCGGCAACGGATATGCGACTGAAAATCATCAACGCGCTGTTCGACGTCGCAAAGGACGAAAATGTCAAAGACGTCGACAAAATCCGCGAAGAAATCGACAACCTTCCGTTTGCCGAAATCGGCACGATGGACTCATTTTTGGGAAGGATTATCAAGGAAAATTTCGAATACCTTAAAATCTCGCCGAAAGCGCAGCAAATGGACGAGGCCGAGTCCAAGGATATGAAACGCCGCGCTCTTAAAAAGGTGATGAACGACGAATACGAAAAGCAGGCGGAAGACTTTATCCGCGTTGCGTCGCGTGCGTCGGGCATCGTCGACGACACCCCGCTTTCGGAAATAGTGTTGAAAATTTACGACGCGATTTCCATAAATCCGCGTCCCGACGAGTTCAAGGCGATGCTGCTTTCAAGCGTCACCGACAACCCCGACAGCGTTTACGGAAAAGTCATACTTGATTTTTATCGCGACCTTGCTGCGGAAACTTTGCCGTTTGCAAGAAGAGCGATTGACGTGACCTCGCTCGAAGGCGCGCCTGTTTACGCCGCCGCACTCGGACATTCTGTGGAAACTTTGGAAGAACTTTCGGATATGTGCACGGCAAACGACGCGAAGAAAATAATCGAAAGATACGTAAAGCCGAATTTCAGGGGAGGAAAACCCAAAATTTCCGACGAAGATAAGGAACTTGTCGCGACGGCTCGCGACAAAACCGCCGAAATAATCGAGAATCTTTCCGAAAAACTTTTCGTCGATTACACAAACTATAACGTGAACGACGCAAAAGAGTTTATGCGCGTCGTTATGCGCGTCGTCGAAGAGTTCGACAAAGAGTACGAAAGACTTAAAAAACGCGAAAACAAAATCGACTTTGCCGATTTGTCGAAATACGCCGTGAAACTTCTGAAAGACGAATCCCGCAGGGAAGAAATAAGACAAAAATTCTCGCTCGTGTTCGTGGACGAATATCAGGACATCAACCCGTTGCAGGAAGAAATTTTGTTGAAAATCACCGACGGCAATCTGTTTATGGTCGGCGACGTCAAACAAAGCATTTACGCATTCCGAAACGCCGACTCCAAAATCTTCACCGACAAAAAGAAGTCGTTTGAAACGGGAAGGTCGCAAGGTCGCGCGTTGCCGATGACCGCGAACTTTCGCAGTGAAAAGGGCGTGCTGGAATTTGTCGACCGCGTATTTTCGGGGATAATGACGCTCACTCACGGCGGGTGCGATTATAAAAACGAAAGCCTTTTCTTAAAAGACGGATTCACAGGCGAAATGTCGAAAAACGCGCGCATTATGCTTGTGAAAAACGATCCTTCGCGCGAAGAAACCGAAATTTCCGGCGTTTACAGCGTAATGTCGCACGAAAGAAACTCGTCATTGGACGAAATAAGCGGCTATACGGAAGGTAGCGCGGTTGCCGAAGAAATCAGGAAAATAATCGGCTCAAAATATGTCAAAAGCGACAACTCGCCGCTTGAATACAAAGATATCGCGGTGCTTTTCAGAAAAAGGGGAAGCGGTGCGGACGGATTTTTGCGCGCGCTGACCGACAACGGTATTCCTTACGCCAGCGACGGCTTTATCGAAGGCGCGGGCAAACGATATATAAAAGAACTTTCCTGCTTTATAAAAGCGGTTGATAACTCGCTGGACGATATCGCGTTCGTCGGATTTTTAAGGTCGCACTTCGGAAAATTTTCGGATGAGGACGTCGCGAAAGTCGTGAAGTATTATAAAAGCGATTTCGTTTACGACGCCGTGAAAAAATGCGCGGAAAAGCCTGACGAACTTTCGGAAAAATGCAGAAACGCTCTGGCATTTTTGTGGGACGAAAGAAAAAGAGCGGCGTTTTGCGGCGTGAAAGATTTCTTGTACGAAGTGGTCGGAACGACCGCGTTCGACGCATACGTCCTTGCAGGCGAAAACGGAAAAGATGATATGACGGCGGTCAGAAAATTTATTTCGGACGGTGCGGCGTATCCCGATTTGCAATCCTTTGCGGCGGCGATAAGAAACGGCGACGACAACGATTTCACAAACCCCGACGACGAATCGGACGCGGTAAAAATTCTTACCGTCCACGCAAGCAAAGGGCTTGAATTCCCCGTCGTATTCCTTGCAAGGTGTGACGCAGGCTGGGGCGGCGAAGTGAGAAAAAGCGACATAGTTTTTGACAGAACCCTCGGCGCGGGCATAAAACTTTTTGACGAGGAAACAAGGTTAAAGGCGGATTCGCTTGCATATACCGCAATAAAGTTGGAAGCGAAACGCAGGGAAGCGGATGAAAACATAAGGCTTTTGTACGTTGCGCTGACGCGCGCGAAAAACCGTATTTACGTCACGGGAATGACAAATAAAGCGCTTGAAAAGAAGTTCGATTTCCCGACGCCGGTCATCTCGTCAATGAGATTTTCCGACCTGATTACGTACGCTGTGGCGATGGATGACGGTTTATACGGGCTTATCGACTCCGTGGAACCGACCGTTGAAAACCCGAATGAAGTCGCAAAAAACGGACTTTATCTGTCAAAAGGCGACGATAAAACACGAAATGCGTTGAAAAATGTGCTTGATTTCGTTTATCCGTTTGAAAAATCGAGCCGTATAAGCCCGAAATATACCGTAACGGAGATAAACAGGCTTGTCCGCGACGAAGAAAACGAAGGATTCACGCCGAGTATGATAAATCCGTCGTCGGATAATCGCCGCACGGGTATCGCGTACCACGCCGTCATGGAAAACATCGACTTCTCGACAAGCACCGTGAGCGAGATAAACTATCTTTTGAAAAACCTTGTCGAAAACGGCGTCCTTCAAGACGGCGACGAAGAACTTGTCGACGCAAACGATATTTTAAGGTGTATTCAAAACCCCGTCATTCAGGAAGGGATAAAGGGCAGATATATCCGCGAAAAATCGTTCATGCTTTCGTTGCAGGCGGGGGAAGTCGGCGGCGACTCGTCCGACGATATTCTGGTGCAGGGCACGATCGACCTTGCGTTTTTCGGCGAAGAAAACGTCATAGTCGACTTCAAATATTCGGGACTTTCCGACGAAAAACTTGCAAAAAAGTACGCGCGACAGCTCAAAACGTATAAAATCGCCGTCATGAAAGCCTACGACGTCAAAGTTGATAAAATCCTGTTATATTCTTTCAAAACCGGGCATTTTATAGATATAAAGTAATTTTTTTGCTGAAAAGTGCGCGTAATTATTTGCAAATAACTAATTTTATGTTATAATAGCATAGATTTGTAACAAGCATTGTTTTACTACGCGAAATAAAGGATGTGTTTTATGGTTGCTCAATTGTTGTCAACAGTGGAATTTTGGCAGGCTTTCAGCGTCCCCGAAAGGGCACTTTTCTGCGGTTTGGTTATCGTACTCGGGCTGACGCTTATCGCATTCGTCGTGTTCGGCGGCATTCTCGGAAAATTGTCGGGACGCAGGTTCATTAAATCCTGCAAAACAATCGGCAATTTCGCAAACGAATCCGGCGTTATCGACGATGGTAATCTGGAACAGTTCGAGGCAACTTGCTTCAACGAGAAAACCGACAAAACTTTTATGGAAGGTTGGGAGGCGTTCAAAGGCGCACGTTTCGATTATCCCAGCAAATACGTCGATTCCGACAAAATAAAGGCGAAATATTCCGGCAAAAAGTTTAAGGTCGGGCTTATTTCGACCGCAATCGCATTGTTTGTTTTCGCACTTGTTTTCGTGGTTTACGGGCTTGTTCAGGTCAAGAGCGCCGAAGGCGTCGATATCGCGGTTTACTGCGTGGTGCTTGCGCTCCCGATTATTCTTATGTTGTCATACGCTTTCGTAAAGCCTGAGAAGAAGACCGGCGCCGCATTAGACCAGATGCTGGAAGACCTCGACACCGCGGTGAAACTCCAACGCCACGTTGAACGCAAGGTTGACAACAGCCGCCTGTACGAAATCGAAAATCGCATCCGCGACGTCATCATTCACGAACAGTCCAAACCTATTCCTTCAAAGAAGGATCAGCTTGAAAAACAAAAAGCGCAGGAACTTGAAATGGCGGACGAAGACCTTGACGATATCCGCGACGAAATTTTCGCCGACGACAACGTAGAAGAGCCTGTTGCGGAAGAACCCGTTGCGGAAGAACCCGCTATTGAAGAACCTGTTGCGGAAGAACCCGCGGCGGAAGTCGAAGCACCCGTCGAAAAACCCAAAAAGGTTATCCCGTTCGAGCCGTTCGTAAAAATCCTTGACGAAGCCATCGAAAAAGGTTATTCCAAAGCGACGATGCGTAAAATGGCAAACATTCTCGTGCTTGCTTTCGGAAAATTCCAGGAGCCCGCTCAACGCGAAACCCTTAAAAACTCCATCAGAAAATTTATCGTCCAATACAAAGCGGCGGTTGAAAGAGAAAGGGCGGCGGAAGCGGAATACGTCGCGGCAGACGCGGCGACTCAGCAGGAAGCCTACGGCGAATGGCAAAACCCCGACGCAGAATAATATAAAATGCGATATCCCCGACAAATCGTCGGGGATTTTTTTTGCGATTAAAGCGGAAAACGTCGCAAAAATACGGCGGTTTTCTTTGAAAAAAACTCTTTTTTTCCGTAAACGCGGTTTTTTTCTTGCCAAAAAATTTTTGAAGTGTTATTATTTCATTATCTTTTTGAACACGAGGTGTTAATAATTTACTATGGACGACCCTTTAAGTAGAAAGCAAATCAATATTGTTGACACCGTTCTTTTTGCGTAAGTAATTCTTTCCTTGTACGATGAGCGCGGTGTCCCCGTGCTTTTATTTTGTATTGGAGGAAGGAGAATGCTTCAAATTTACTATACCGACGAAAATAATCAGCTTTTATCGCTTGACGTCGAAAACGGCGTCGAAAACGTCGATCTCACCGGAAAATGGATTAACCTTTCAAACCCCACGGACAAAGAAATCGAACTCGTGAGCCGCGTTACCGCGCTTCCCGAGGACTATATCAAAGCCGCGTTGGACGAGGAAGAGCGCGCCCGTATCGAAGTCGAAGACGGGAATCTTCTGACGCTTTTCGATATCCCGGTTATGGAAGACGACGAGGGTAGCGACTACTATACTTATTCGACCTTGCCGTTTGCGTTCATTTCAAACCAGAAAACCGTCGTTACCGTTTGTCTGAAAGAAAATATCATCACGCAAAACTTCATTATGAACCGCGTGAAAAGTTTCGCGACGTATAAGCGCACAAGGTTTTTGTTGCAGCTTATGTACGTTTCAAGTACGAAGTTTTTGCAATATCTGCGCCAGATCGACAAAACCAGCACCCGTATTCAGGCGGAACTGAACAAAAGTATGAAAAACAAGGAACTTATCCAACTTCTGGATATCGAGAAATCGCTTGTTTACTTTTCGACGTCCCTTCGCGGAAACAGTTTCGTCATCGACAAGATTCAGCGCACCGAAGGCGTGAAATTTTATGAGGAAGACCAGGACCTTTGGGAAGACGTCGGCATCGAAAACCGTCAGGCAATCGAAATGTGTAATATTTATCGGGACATTCTGACGGGCACGATGGACGCGTTTGCGTCGGTCATCAGCAACAACCTGAACATCGTCATGCGTACGCTTACCATTCTGACGCTGCTTGTCGCGATACCTTCCATGATTGCGGCGTTCTGGGGCATGAACACCGGCGTGCCGTGGGAAGGGAAACTGTACGGCTTCTGGATTGTCGTGGGGATTTCGATTGCGATTTGTCTGGTTTTGGGCTTATTTATGTTCAAGAATCGCGGAAGGAAGAGATAACACGGCGGTTAAAATTGACATAAAAGCATTTCTTTGGTATAATTTACCCTGAACTTTTGTTCAGGGTGATTTTTTTATGCGCAAAAAAGTTTTATTAAGTTTACTGATTTTAATCATTGCGGCGTCGGTGCTTACGGCGTGCAATAAGGGTAAGGACAAAAACCCCGCCGTAACTTACGGCGATATTTACGTGCAGCACGGCGGCATTGTGAGAAAAGTCGATTACGACCACGATCGTTCGTTTGTCTTGCCCGAAGGGCTTATGCCGTATTACGAGGAAAAAGGCACGGTCAATACGTACAAGGAGTACGTCGACGCCTACGACAAGGAAAACGGCGTGTTTAAGGTCAGGAAAGACATCCTTGGCGAGAACGGCAAGGTCGCTTCGTCAAGGTACGGTTTCGTCAGCCTTAAAACGAAAAACCTTATCGGAAGCGGCGCGGTGTATTCTGCGGACTTTTTTGTCGAAAACGGATTTATCGGCGCGTACAATGCCGACACGAATAAATATGAACTTTTCAGAAACGACGGCACGCGGCTGAACGTTCCGGTGAGTGCCGATTCCAAAAAAACGTCCGAAATGTTTATGACGTTGTCGGAGGACTATTACGCACTTTCGGACGGCAATAACTCCTGGCAGATTTACGCCGCAAACAATTCCGCGTCGCCCGTTGCAGGCGGCAAAAAGTTTTCAACCTATTATTTCGACGAGCAGGCGCAAAAGGCTTATGACGTGTCGTATATCGTTGCCGACAATTACATTATCGCAACCCGTATGATAAAAGCGACGTCGGTGTTTTCAAAGGACGCTGTCGTCGACGTTGTCGCATACGACCTTGCAAGCGGCAACGAGATCACAAGTATGTTCAATGGCGTCGGCGCATATTCGTCGGGCGCAATCCGCGCGGCGTATTACCTCGGCGGCGACAAATTTTATTGCTATGAACAAACGTCCAGCACCAAAGACGACGGATATCAGTACAAGGTGCTGACCAAGCCCGAAGAGGAAGAAATCGACAAGCGATACACTTATTACAAAATTTCGGTGTGGACGTACGATATGAAATCGGGTGTGAAAACCCTTATCGTTCCCGACCGCATTTTCTCGACAATCGTCAATAAATATTACAAAAAGAGCGTTGGCCGCGATTTGTCGGAATATATTAACAACGGATACAGCTGGGTGTCGGTCGCAATCACCAGAGACGCCGACCGCGTTGCGACGCAGGATCAGCAATACGTCATCGACAGCAATCTGAATATTTACGTTTCGCTGTCGGATAAGTCGGGCAGCGCGACTCGTTACGACGAAGGCTCCAACGATTATCGCTACGTCAAACTGACTTTTGTCGATGGCTACGGCTTTGACGAGGACTCCACTTCCGACCTTATTATCTACGACAAGCAGGGCAACACCGTTTTAAGAAAAGAAGGCACTTACAGCAAGGTATTTTACAACAACGGTATCGTTACCGCGGTCAAGGAAGTTGCGGACGGAAGCAAGTACGTCGTCGCTTATAAACTTGACGGCACGGTCGTCTTTGACGAAACGAGAAAATACTCCGACATCGTCGGAAGCACTTATAACAACGACCGTCTGGCTTTCGTCGGAAAGTACGCAATGGTCAAAAAAGGCACGACGTACCTTCTTGTCGACAACACGGGACGCGACGTCGGAAATCCGTCGGTCAGCGATATGTACACGACAAAAAGAGGCGCGTTCTTCTTCAACGGCGTGTACGTCACGCAGGATAAAAAGACCTTGAAATTCGGGCTTAAAAACTACGACGGCGACGTTATTTTCGAAAATCGGTTCAAAGAAGTGATCATCGACGCGAAAAGGTTCGGCGACGTGGCGTTTTACGCAAAGGACGAAAACGGAGTGTGGAACGTATACTTCGTATAATCAAGAAGGGCGCTTGACAAACGTTATCGTTTACGACGTTCCGGCAGATATTTTCGGAGCGGCGTTTATATTATTTATTCACGGATTATGAAAACGCAGGTTATGGGAGCGGAAGGCATCGACCTTGCCGCAAAACTTATAAGAGAAGGAGAAGTCGTCGCATTCCCCACCGAAACGGTTTACGGGCTGGGGGGAGATTGCTTCAACGACGACGCCGTAAAAAGGATTTACGCGGCAAAAGGACGTCCGTCCGATAATCCGCTGATCGTACATATTTCGACGCTCTCGGACGTTTACAGGGTGGCGAAAGACGTGCCCGACGCGTACTTCCGTCTTGCCGAAAAGTTTTTGCCCGGCCCCCTTACGGTAATTCTTCCCAAAGCGGACGATCTGCCTTTGTCGTGTACGGGCGGGTTGGATACCGTCGCGGTGAGATACCCGGCGCACAAGATGGCGCGAGACTTCATAAAAGCCACGGGAACGCTTATTGCCGCGCCTTCGGCAAACGTTTCGACGCACGTGTCGCCGACAACCGCAAAACACGTTTACGACGATCTGAACGGGCGTATTCCGCTTATCCTTGACGGCGGCGAATGTGAAGGGGGAATCGAAAGCACGATAATCACGTTGTGCCGCGAAATCCCCACGATCTTACGCCCCGGCATAATCACCGAGCGCGACCTTTCAACCGTTTTGAACGAGGTGGAATTGTTCAAGGGCAAGGTGGAAAAAGCCGAAGCCCCCGGCATGAAATACAAGCACTACGCACCACGATGCAGGGCGGTGCTCGCAAGTACTCCCGAGAAGGCGATTGAATTGTACGATAATGCAGTAAAAGACGGTTTATCGCCTGAAATCCTTGCGTTAACCGAACATATTGCAATTTACGGCAACAGAAAACTTATTGATCTCGGCGGCGACGAATATGCCGTTGCACGCCATATTTACAACGCTTTGCACGTTGCGGAAAACGACGCCGACTTCATCATCATCGACAATCTTACGGGCGGCGGCGTGTATGACTCCGTGATGAACCGAGTGATGAAAGCGGTTGCGGGAAAGGTGGAATGATGCGCGTGGTTTTCGTATGCACCGGGAATACTTGCAGAAGCCCTATGGCGGAAGCGATTTTCAGGTTTTACGCCAAAGAAAGCGGGGTGAAAGCCGACGTTTCGTCGTACGGGCTTTTCATAAATCCCGACGAGTGCGAAACGCGCGGACAAGCATTGATTGCGGTCAGAAAACTTAATATCCCGATCAGGAAGAAAAAGTCGAAAGTCATCACGGAAGACGTCGTGAAAAACGCCGACTACGTCGTTACGATGACCAAAAAACAAAAAGACGCATTGCCGTACGACAACGTTTTTACTTTTTCGGAACTCGTGGGAGGCGGCGATATTCCCGATCCGTACGGACTTGACCAGAACGCATACGACGTGACTGCTTTCAGGCTGAAACTCGCGTCGCAGAATTTATTGAATATTATTTCGGAAAAAAGGTGAAAAAATGAAGTTTGAACTGAAACTCCTTGACTGGTGGTGGAACAAACAGGTCTTAAAAAGCGACCAAAAACGCGCGGCAAAACTCACGAAAACCACGGGCGTGTCCGCGATAAAAGACCTTGATTATTTCGGTGACGGCAGCAAATGGCACCTTATGGATGTGTATCGTCCAAATGGCACGGAAAACGAAAAACTACCCGTAATAATCGATATTCACGGCGGTGGCTGGATGTACGGCGACAAGGATCTGAACGCGCCGTATTGCGAGGCGCTTGCAAAACGCGGTTTCGTCGTCGTGAGTTTTTCGTACAGCCTGTTTCCGAGCGTGACTTTGCCCGTCCCCGTGCAGGAGATTTTCAGGGCGATAAACTTCGTTTACGACAACGCCGAAAGGTTTAATATCGACCTTAACAACGCCTTTATCACGGGCGACAGCGCAGGCGGGCATTACGCAGGGCTTGTACTTTCGATTATCGCGGACGAAGAACTTGAAAAACTTTACGAGGTCGAAAAATGTCGTATGACTTTCAAGGGGGTTGCGTTTACCTGTGCCGCGTTTTATCCGAACTCGATTGCGAATTTCCCCGTGCACCTTGCAAAGACGTACGTCGGGCTGTTTTACGGCGGGGCGAAGAAATATGAAAATCACAAGTTTTATAAAAGCGTCGATATAATCAACAATAAGGTGGAAAAATTCCCGCCGATGTTCATCAACAGTTGCTTCAACGATATGTTGAAGGGCGATACGAACAGGTTTATCGAATGTTTGGACAGGAAGAAAATCCCGTATACCCTCGATTTCCCGACGTCGGACGAGTGCGAAAACAAAATGGGACACGTTTACGCCGTTTTGTATCCCGAAGACTGGGAAGAAAGCAAAAAAACAATCGACAAAACGTGCGAGTTTTTCAAAGAGCAGATGAACAAATAACATCAAACGGAATAATTGACAAAAAAACGGCGACGAGCGAAAGCCCGTCGCTTTGTTTTCAAAAAACTGCGCAACCGTAACCTGACAATTTGCACCGAAGTGATACAAAAACAGGTAACTCCTTCAAGGTAACCTCGTGGCACACGCCGTTAACCGCTTAATGCTGCTGCGGTCAAGCTCTGACATGGTTCACGGGACGACATTGCACAAGACCTTGATATCAACGTCCCTTATTTTTGCCGACCAACCATACAAAAGGCCGCATACGGCATTCAGCCCCGCATATAGAGGGTTTCGGATTACAGGGTACCCCTAGTCCCCCGCCTAGCGCAGTAAGCGTATTGTACCACCAACGCGCGACAAAGTCAAGAAAAAGTTAATTGTTGTATGCCAACAGATAATAATACAAACTTAGGTTTTACGCCGTGTTTTT
>ULYQ01019201.1_pt1 | contig 13359 bp, 15 predicted proteins | sample 1962271 | NCBI WGS metagenome assembly ULYQ01 (sample SAMEA4835865, study PRJEB28245) | human gut metagenome | biome: gut microbiome; material: fecal sample | place: Denmark | collected 2008
ATGAACTGGACTGATGAGTGTTGTTGTAAGGCAGGGTGAGATGAGGATAGAACGTGCAAGGAGATTGATGAACGAGAGAAGTGGATTCTGTCTGGTGGCGTGGTTGGTGAAGGACTGGTTTTGGGGAATAGGAGAGTGTAGGAGAAACGGTGAACGGCCTGGTTGGTGGGAGATAAAGAGATAAGTCGAGAATTTTTATTACTTTTGTGCCAAATGGGAATCGCGAGATTTCAGGTGGCGTAGTCGGGAAACTTTCGGGAGGGCGCTGACTCGGAAAGGAAAGCCTCTCGGGAAACTTTCTGGAGAACGCTGACTCGGAGAGGAAAGCCTTTCAGGAGACTTTCGGGCGGGCGTCCGATGAGAGATGAAAGAAGAAAGTGGAGAAATGTCGCCTGACGAGGACCGCGAGGCAGTTGAGATATCGCGAGGCAGCAGGAATCGCGAGATTTCAGGTGGAGTAGTCGGGATACTTTCTGGAGAACGCTGACTCGGAGAGAAAAGCCTTTCGGGATACTTTCGGGAGGACGCTGACTCGGAGAGAAAAGCCTTTCAGAAGACTTTCGGGCGGTCGTCCGATGAAAGATGAAAGATAAAAATGTAAAAAAATGGCGCCTGGCGAAGACCTCGAGGCCGTAGAGAATCGAGAGACAGCAGAAATCGCGAGACAGTGACGACTGAGTCCTCGTGAGTAGCCTGGAACCTCTCGAAATAGATGGATAAAATTTATGAGCTCGTTTCTGGAAATATTCGGATTTTTGAAATTCCACGTGACAGATATGTTGGACGTCCTGTTGGTCGCCCTGCTCATCTATTTTATATTCAGGTGGATACGGGACTCCGCGGCCATGAACATCTTCATTGCCGTGATATCCATCTATGTCCTCAGAGTCATAGCCGATGCATTGAAAATGAAATTGGTCAGCGCCCTTCTCGGCACATTCATCGACGTCGGAGTCCTGGCCGTAATCGTGATCTTCCAGCCGGAAATCAGGCATTTTCTCATGCGCTTCGGCAGCGGCTCCAAAATCGGCGTGAAGACCAGGAAATTCATCAACCGCTTCCTCGGAAATGAGGACAAGGCGATGGACAATGTGTCCGTAAAGGAAATCACCGAGGCGTGCAGGACAATGTCGGAGCAGAAGACCGGGGCATTGATAGTGATACCCCACCACAACAGTCTGGACTACGTCATTGAAACAGGCGACAGGATCGACGCCATCATCAACAGAAGATTGATAATGAACCTGTTCTTCAAGAACTCGCCGCTTCACGACGGCGCGGTAATCATTGACAATTATCATATTTTAGCCGCGAGATGCACCCTGCCGATAACAGAGCGCACAGATATTCCGGCCCGCTACGGAATGAGGCACAAGGCCGCCATCGGCATAACCGAAGAGACTGACGCTGACGTGATTGTAGTGTCAGAAGAGACCGGCGAAATATCATTCGGACACGGAGGAAAATTGACGGAAATAAGCAATATCAATGAGCTGAAGCTCAAACTTGGAAACGCATTGTCTTCAGGACAGGAGAAACAGGAGGGTCCTGCAAAGGGTTAGAATTAGAGTATGAGAGACGAGAGAATAGAAGCGATATTAGGGTTCGATAGGGTCAGGAAGATAATATCTGACAGGTGCAGCACCGAATATGCCACGACAAGGACATCGGAAGAAGAGTTCTCCACGAACGCGAAGGAAATACGCAGGAGGCTTCAGCTTACCGACGAGATGCGGCTCATCGTCATGTTCGAGGAGTCCTTCCCGTCCAACGGATACATCGACTGCGTCGGCTTCCTCGAGATGCTGACCAATGAAGGGGCCAACATTGACCTTGTCTCCCTCGGCAAACTCAGGACAATGCTGGAAACCCTCCGGAAAATTTCCATATTCTTTTCCAATATCAAGGACGGAGTTTACCCGTATCTGAAGAAGATGGTGAGCGGCATTGTACTGTTTCCGGACGTGCAGCACCGCATTGACACTATCCTGGACAAGTTCGGCAACGTGAAAGATACAGCTTCCGACGAGTTGTACGACATCCGCCGGAAACTGAAAGACAAGGAAGGAGCCATATCCAAGAGAATCGGCATGATTCTGAAAAAGGCTCAGAGTGAGGGACTTGTGGACAGCGACGCCTCAGTCGTGATGCGAGACGGCAAGATGCTCATACCGGTCAATTCCGCCAACAAGCGAAAGATACAGGGCTTTGTCTATGACGAGTCCTCTTCCGGCAAGACGACATTCATCGAGCCGGCCGAGATAGTGGAAATATCCAATGAAATAAGCGAACTGCATTTCGCGGAAACCCGTGAGATAGCACGTATCCTATATGAATTCAGCGACTGGGTAAGGCCGTTCGTGCCAGATCTGCTGGACGGCGCCAGATGCGTGGGAGAACTCGACTTCCTTATAGCCAAGGCCCAGACGGCACTTGACTTCGTGGCCGGTATGCCGATAATATCACAGGAAAGTGAGATGGATTTGCGCAAGGCAAGACACCCTCTGCTGGAGCGCTCCCTGAAGAAAGACGGCAAGGAGATTGTCCCATTGACAGTGAAATTGACCCCGCAGAAACACCTTCTGCTGATTTCTGGGCCGAATGCAGGCGGCAAGTCGGTCTGCCTGAAGACAGTCGGACTCCTTCAGTATATGTTCCAATGGGGTATGCTCATCCCTACATCCGAGACCTCCGAAATGATGGTCTATGACAGGATCATGGCGGATATCGGAGACGGACAATCCATTGACAATGACCTCAGTACATATAGTTCGTTCCTTGCCTCAATGAAAGATATGCTCAGCCGTGCCGACTCGAAAACATTGGTCCTTATCGATGAATTCGGCTCGGGAACAGAACCGGCGGCAGGCGGAGCCATAGCGGAAGCCATCCTCAGCGAGTTCGACAAAAGAGGCGTATATGGCGTCATCACGACACATTACACGAACCTGAAACTTTATGCGTCAGGCGCGGATACCGGCGTGCTGAATGGCGCCATGCAGTTCGACGCCAAGAACATTGCCCCGCTCTTCAAACTCGAAATGGGACTGCCCGGCAACTCTTTCGCATTCGAGCTGGCGAGGAAAATGGGCCTTCCCGAGGCGATAATCAAGGACGCGGAAGACCGTGCAGGCGAAGAGTTTGTCGGCATTGAACGGAATCTGCGGAAAATCGCCCGCAACAGAAGAGTCCTCGACGAGAAAATTCAGAAAATCAGGAACACGGACAAGACCCTCGAAAGCATTACCGACAAGTATCAGAAGGAGCTCGAGGATATCCGCAAGATGAGGAAGAAAATTATCGACGAGGCGAAAAAAGAGGCGGAGGACATCGTGAAAGGCGCAAACCGCCAGGTGGAAAAGACCATCCGCACTATCCGCGAGAAGCAGGCAGAGAAGGCCGAGACGATAAAGGCCAGGGAGAATCTCCAGGATTTTGTCAATGCCCTGGCGGTGAAGAAGGAACAGGACAAGAAGGACCGTGACAGCTACCTGGAAGGGAAAATCCGTCAGGTGAGCGAGCGGCAGAAACGTCAGCAGATGCGCAAGGCGGGACGTGCCGGAAGCGAGGAGCAGAAGAAGATGGAAGAGGCTGCCGAGAAGGAGAGGAAGATCAATGCTTTCCGCAGCGGACCTGTCCAGATCGGTGAGAAAGTGAGGGTGAAGGCCAATGGGATGGTGGGCGAAGTGTCCAGCGTTTCCAACAAGGCGGTTACAGTCATCATAGGCAGCATCAAGAGCAAGATGCCGCTTGACAAGGTGGAGCGGATCACTTCCAACGAATATAAAGAGGCGGTGAAAGCTGCTCCGAAGCCGGTTCAGTCCACTTCAGTGATAGACAGTTCGCTCTCGGAAAGGAAACTGAACTTCAAGATGGAACTCGACGTGCGGGGCCAGAGAGTGGGCGAGGCGCTGGAAAACGTGATGCATTATATAGACGATGCCATCATGCTCAGCGTCCATTCTGTCCGCATTATCCACGGAAAAGGAACGGGAGCACTGAGAGAGGAAATCCAGAAGTTCCTCAGGGCGACTCCGGGAGTGGTTTCTGTCAATGATGAGAGCGTGCAGCTCGGCGGAGCGGGTGTGACGGTAGTCACCTTCGACAAATGACATTGATATACATATATTATATATGAGGGGAAGAGGAGCGCTTGGAAAACACGGAGAGGACGATGTCTGTCAGTTTCTGATAGAACGCGGACACACGATATTGGACAGGAACTGGAGAAGCGGGCACCTGGAAATCGACATTGTGACATTGGCCCCGGATGGAATACATTTTGTAGAGGTCAAGAGCCGTGTGGCACCTGTGCAGGGAGAGCCTCAGGATGCTGTAACGGCAGCGAAACAGCAGCATATCGCTTCAGCGGCACGCAGATATCTGTCGAAGAAGCCGCCGGTATTGGGCAATGACCTCGAAGTGCTGTTCGATGTGGCTGCAGTGACGTATGATGGTGACAACGTGGAAATCAACTATTTCCCGTCCGCATTCGTGCCGATATATTATTGATGACACTAACACACACGACTTTCATAATATATGAAGAATAATCAATATTGCGTAATCATGGCCGGCGGGCATCTGAACCGCTTCTGGCCTATCAGCAGAGAAGGAATGCCCGGACATTTTATGGACATCTCCGGAACCGGCAAATCATTGGTAAGAATGGCTTATGACAGATGCACAGGTGTAGTCCCTGCGGAAAACATCATTGTCATAACCCTTGCGAAGTTCAAGGACATCATAAAGGAACAGATTCCGGAACTTCCGGAAGAGAACCTGCTTCTGGAACCTTATGCGAGACGCACGGCACCTTGCGTTGCCTATTCCACATATCATCTGCTCAAGAGGAACCCGCATGCCGTCGCCGCCGTGACTCCTGCGGACCTTGTGATCAATGATGAGAAACTGTTCAAGGAGACATTGACCAATGCCCTGGACTATGCGGAGAAGAACCCGGTGCTGATGACATTGGGAATCAAGCCGAGCCGTCCGGATACGGAATATGGTTATATACAGGTCGTCGGCGGAAAAGATGCCTGCAACAGCCTGGAACCGGTAAAAGTGAAGACGTTCACGGAAAAGCCTGATGCCCAGATAGCCGAGGTGTTCTACCGCAGCGGTGAGTTCTTCTGGAATTCAGGTATTTTCGTATGGCAGGCAGGCGTCATAAAGGAAGAAATGGAGAAGTATATCCCGGAAATCACCAGATTGTTCGACGGATGGGAAGGCGCTCTCGGCAGCTCTGCGGAGAAAGTCTTTATCGAGAGGGCATATACCGACTGCGTGAAATTGTCGATCGACTATGGAGTGATGGAAAAAACGGATCGCGCGTGGCTGTATCCTGTGCATTTCGGCTGGTCTGACATTGACAGCTGGGAGAATTTTTACTCGAGCATCAGCAATAAAGACAGCGACGGCAATATCGCAAACACGTCCAAAGTGATTCTCCAGAACGACAAGAGAAACATAATATTGACAAAAGACAAGGAGAAACTTCTGATTCTAAGGGGCCTGGAGGACTGTATCGTGGTGGATACCGAGGACGTCCTGCTGATATGCCCGCGCGACGACAAACAGTACAAGGAACTGGTGAACAGCACCAGGATGCCGGGATACGACAAGTACAGGTAGGCCCGACAAAATTTTCTTGGAAGTTATTGAAAATTAGAAAATTATTCGTACATTTGCAGCCCGCAAAATATGCGGAGATACGATAAAGTATTAACAAACAATTAATTATCAAACCAATGCCTGGATTAATTGGAAAAAAAATCGGAATGACTTCCGTTTTCGGTGCTGATGGAAAAAATATTCCATGCACCGTTATTGAGGCTGGTCCGTGTGTTGTTACGCAGCTCCGTACGGTAGAAAAAGATGGTTATGCCGCCGTACAGCTCGCCTATGACGAAACCACAGAGAAACACGCCAGCGCCCCTCTCAAAGGGCATTTTGCAAAGGCAGGAACCACTCCTCACCGTAAACTTGCTGAATTTGCAGCAGATTTCAAAGGAGAGCTTAAATTAGGTGATGTCCTCACCGTCGCTGACATTTTCGAAGGCGTCGAGTATGTGGACGTTATCGGTACTTCCAAAGGTAAAGGATTCCAGGGAGTCGTTAAACGCCACGGCTTTGCCGGTGTAGGCGGTGCTACCCACGGTCAGCACAACAGACTTCGTCATCCTGGTTCTATGGGTGCATCTTCTTGGCCATCACGCGTATTCCCGGGAATGAGAATGGCAGGCCACATGGGAAATGAGAGAGTGAAGGTGTTCAACCTTCAGGTTGTCAAAGTTATCCCTGAGAACAACCTTCTCGTAGTGAAAGGCTCTGTACCTGGAGCTAAAGGTTCATATGTAATGTTGGAGGATTAATTATGGAATTGTCAGTTTTGAAGATTGACGGATCTGAGTCCGGAAAGAAGGTTGTCCTCGACGAGAAAGTTTTCGGCGTTGCACCGAATGATCACGCTATCTACCTCGATGTTCTTCAGTATCTCGCTCACCAGCGTCAGGGTACCGCAAGAACCAAAGACAGAAGCGAGATTTCTTACAGCACCAAGAAACAGGGTCGTCAGAAAGGTGGCGGTGGAGCTCGTCACGGATCATTGAAATCAAATATCTATGTAGGTGGTGGTCGTGCACACGGTCCTAAGCCACGCTGCTACGATATGAAGCTCAACAAGAAGCTCAAACAACTCGCAAGATTCTCTGCTCTTTCTTACAAGGCAAAAGAGAACAAGATTGTCATGGTAGAACCATTCGAAATGGAGGCACCTAAGACAAAAGAGTTCTTGAACATTCTTTCAGCCATCAAGGCAGGCGACAGGAAAGTGCTTTTCGTTCTTCCTGACTACTCTGCCAATATTTACCTTTCATCACGTAACCTCGAGCAGGTAAAAGTTATCTCTGTCAATGAGATCAACACCTACGCTGTCATGAATGCACACTCTATGGTGCTTGTTGATGGTGTTCAGGATATCCTCGCCTCAAGAGTTGCACGCTAAAAAGATTGAGAGATGGGAATTATCATTAAGCCAATTGTAACAGAAAAGTTGACGGCTCAGGGCGAAAAGTTGAACCGTTATGGATTCATTGTTGACCGTGATGCAAACAAGATTGAAATCAAGGCTGCCGTAGAGCAGATGTACAATGTTTCAGTCGCTGCTGTCAACACATTGAATTACCACGGGAAAAGAAAATCCCGTTATACAAAGGCCGGCATGCTTAGAGGCCGTATGAATCACTTCAAGAAAGCATACGTTACTCTTGCCGGAGAAGATAAGATTGATTTCTATAGTAATATTTAAGGGATAAGGCAATGGCAACAAGAAAATTTAAACCGGTTACTCCTGGTCAAAGGAACAAAGTAATCAGCGCTTTTGACGATATCACCGCCAAGAAGCCGCAGAAATCATTGCTGGAACCTCTTAAGAGCACAGGCGGACGTAACAATACAGGTCAGATGACCATGCGTTACCTCGGTGGCGGACACAAGAGAATGTACCGTATCATCGACTTCCATCGTGCTAAAGATGAGTGCAAGGCAACTGTCCTCACTATAGAATATGACCCGAACCGTAGCGCACGTATCGCGCTCGTACAGTACGAGGACAATGAGAAGAGATACATCATTGCTCCTAACGGACTTAAGGTAGGTCAGGTCATCGAGTCAGGTTCAGGCGTTGCTCCTGAGCTTGGTAACGCTCTCCCTCTTGGGGAAATTCCAGTCGGTACACTCGTACACAACATCGAGCTCCGTCCTGGTCAGGGTGGTGCAATGGCACGCTCTGCAGGTACTTACGCTCAGATTGCAGCTCGTGAAGGAAACCACGTTATTCTTCGTCTGCCTTCAGGTGAGACAAGAATGGTTCTCGTATCTTGCCGTGCTACAGTAGGTGTCGTATCGAATCCAGAACACAATTTGGAGTCTTATGGTAAAGCTGGTCGCAGCAGATGGCTCGGCAGACGTCCACACAACCGTGGTGTTGTTATGAACCCGGTTGATCACCCGATGGGTGGTGGTGAAGGTCGTGCTTCCGGAGGTCATCCGAGATCTCGTAAGGGACTTCCTGCAAAGGGCTACAAGACACGTAATCCTAAGGCTACTTCAAACAAGTTCATCATTGAAAGAAGAAAGAAATAACAGGAATTAAACTTAAGAGATTATGAGTCGTTCATTAAGAAAAGGTCCATATATCCAGGAAGCTCTGGAAAAAAGAATTCTTGCTATGAATGAAGGCGGCAAGAAGAAAGAGGTCGTGAAGACCTGGTCACGCGCAAGCATGATCTCTCCTGACTTCGTAGGTCATACTATCGCCGTTCATAACGGGAATAAGTTCATTCCTGTATATGTAACCGAGAATATGGTAGGCCACAAGCTTGGAGAGTTCGCTCCAACTAGGACTTTCAGAGGCCATTCAGGTAACAATAAGTAAAATCGCTTAATTGATCAGAAATTATGGGAAAACGTAAAAGAGAAATGGCCGAAAGACTGAAAGAGATTAAGCGCCAGACTGCTATTGCGAAGGCAAATGACGTTCCGTCATCCCCTCGTAAGATGCGTCTCGTTGCAGACACTGTAAGAGGTGTGGAAGTTAACCACGCTCTGGATCTGCTCAAGTTCTCCAAGAAGGCTCCTTCAAAGGTTCTTGAGACTCTCCTTCGCAGTGCAATCGCTAACTGGGAGGCCAAAAACCAGGACAAAGCTAAAGAATTGGACAACGGTAACGTCATCGTCAAGACTATCATGGTCGATGAAGGTCGTACACTCAAGAGAATCCGTCCTTGCCCTCAGGGTAGAGCCGGCAGAATCCGCAAGCGTTCCAACCACGTTACTATTATCCTTGACGTAAAGAAACCATCAACAGTGGAGGACAATAAATAATATGGGACAGAAAACTAATCCTATCAGCAACAGAATCGGTATCACCCGTGGTTGGGTCTCTAACTGGTGTGGTGATAATTACGCTGAGAAAATCGCGGAAGACTACAAGATCCGCAAGTACCTCGTAAATCGTCTTGCCAATGCAAGCATTTCCAAGATTGTCATTGAGAGAACTCTCAAACTTATCACAGTGACGATCCAGGCTGCAAGACCAGGTGTCATCATCGGCAAGGGCGGCAGTGCAGTGGACAAACTTAAGGAGGAACTTAAGAAAGTCACAAGCAAAGAGGTTCAGATCAACATCTTCGAAGTCAGAAGACCGGAAGTTGACGCGAACATCGTTGCAGACAGCATCGCTCGTCAGATTGAGGGCCGTGTTTCATACAGAAGAGCTATCAAGCTTGCAGTTTCTACCGCAATGCGTGTAGGTGCTGAAGGTATCAAGGTTCAGATCAGCGGCCGTGTAGGCGGCGCCGAGATGGCAAGAAGCGAAATGTTCAAGGAAGGTCGTACACCGCTCCACACATTCCGTGCTGATATCGACTATGCTCTCGCAGTAGCTCACACCAAGGTTGGTGCTCTCGGTATCAAGGTATGGATTTGCAACGGTGAGGTTTACGGAAAGAAAGATCTTTCACCTAACGCAGGCCTAGCTTCAGCATCTGCTCAGCCTCAGGGACAGGGTCGCCAGTCCCGTGGAGACCGTGGTCCTCGTCGTGGTGGCAGAGGCCGTGGAGACAGAAAAGAGAACAAAAACTAAGTTTTTGTCCTATCAATAACGAATCCCGACAGGTTTAACTCCTGCCGGGATTTTTTCTTATCCCTAAAACCACTATCTTTGTTGACATTGGTTTTCTACAGACACTCCCGAGAAGTACTCGCGCAGCATTTTTCCCTGGGCGCTCCGCATCGCCCGATAGCATTTAACTTCCATAATAGTTTACTTTTTTTGTATACTTATTTCAGGACGATACACTTTGCGCGACCTGTAAGTTGCTGAGTGATAGTTGTTTAGGCGTTTTCAGAGTTACGAAAATCACAACTCTGATTTCGGTTAAATGCTTAATAAACAGTTACTTATAGGTTGCGCCCGCTGATCAATGCCGGTAAGCTTTGTTCAGTACGATGGTAAGCGTCTCCGCGGTTACGTATTGACGCGTTTTTAGCGATTCCGTACTTTTGCCCATGGAAATGTCAAGAACAGATTAACATGGGGGAAAAAAGAAACTGGAACAACCTGCGAGTAGAGAAATCGTGTAAGTAGCTGAAACTCTGATGGTTGTGTAAAATGCAGAAAGCCAGGTCCTATGTTTTTTGGGGTAACCTGGCTTTGAGTATTTGATGTAATTCTTACCTGCTTCGGCAGGTTAGCGGCATTAACTGTAATCGATCATTCCTATTTTATTCAATTCTAAACAAGTGTCTATTTTCAGAATATTATAAATGGTGCTTAACACATCCCATTCATCACTTTGGAAAGCGTCAAAATATGGTTTCATTATAGAATAGCATTTGCTGATTTGTTCATCAGTAATATCATTATTCCGGCTTTTTATAAATCTGGCGAAGTCTTCTTCGGATGCTACATTCTTTATTATAGATAAAAGGGTATCGCCCTTTCCTATTGGCTTAAAATCTTTGGATGCATCTGTATTTTGCTCAGAAGCAGTTTTTCCCAGTTTGCTGATTTCACAAAAAGCTTTTTTTGTCTTAGCTTCATTGCGTTTAGGGCTCTCCTCAGCGTATTTCTTGAAAAAGAACTTAATGAATTCATCTCTGGAGATATAAACTCTCTGGTTAATGTTTGTATTGGTAGCGCCTTCTCTAAAATGTAAAAACGCTATTGATTCAGCTGATGTGCAATAATTTAGAGCAATTTTTACACTCCTTTCTATGCTGTCTTTTTTGATGCTGATAGCTTTGAGAAAAGAAGCATTATTCATTATCTTCTTTAATGTCTCAAGCTCCTTGTTTGAATTCTCGACCAAACGGACAAAATCGATCTTTTCAAGATGCTCCTTAATAAAAGCGTAAATGGTATAAGCTATATTGTTCTCTTGGTTAGGTTTGCCGGATTTGTCCACCAAAATTCTGTCCTGAAGCTCGAACATCTTGGCAACCAGGAAGATAGGCTTAAATAGAAGGTTGTCATAGTCATTCTGCAATGAAGTGTCAGGAATACTTTTATTTGTGAAATGCTCAGCGGCTGTCTGTATCTCAAGATTATAGTTTCTGAAAAGCAATTTCTCTTCGTGCATTTTGCAATAAGTCTTCTCATCTGATGCGTCGATAGGTAATATGAAATCATCCGGAAGTACCAGAAGTTTCAGCATATTCGATTCAGATGGATACTTAATTCTTAAGTCGTTCTTTTTATTTGATGACGCTCTGAATTTTAACAATGCAGCACACGTACAGGCAAGGTTTCTGTATAAATGTCGGGGCAAGTCCTTGAATATGCCTATTTGTGCTTGAAGAGGAGCATTTTGGGTATGCTCTTCTGTCTTTTGTTGAGCGGTTAGCGTTTGTTTCGTGAATATACAGGAGAATATCGCGATTAAGATAGAGAATATCGAAATCGCTAATGCGAGGATGCCATACGAATCCCAGTTGTCTTTATTGAAAATTCTATTCGTATCGTAAGCAATATTAGACAGGATGTTGTATTCTGAAGGATTTTCAGCTTGAGTACTGTCAGAACTGTCTTTGGCTTGTCCGCCTGAGATGTTTTCTTGTGACTCTTCTTGAGTGCTGTGCACTTCACTTAATTCGTTCAGAATGGTATCCCTCGAATAAGAAGGACTCTTTTGTGCAGAAGCAATGCTTGTATTCCAATTAGCGGAAATTGTCAATAGAAATACAATCAGCAGGCTTCTTAGTACTTGTGCCTTTTTAGAAACGTACATGTCTTTTAGTTTTAAGTGTGTTATTTCGTGATTCTTCCGATTTCTCCAAATGGGTGAGTATTTGCTAGTGTAGTCTGTGTATAGCCGATTTCCTTCTCTATTGCGCATGCGAGCATATCTCCATATACTAAGCAAGCTGTTGTTGATGTCGTCGGTATCAGTCCGGTCATGTCGGCCTCTTCCCTAATGTCAATCGCAACATAGATGTCTGACAGGCTCTTTATTTTGGAATCATTTGCACAGGTGATCGAGATGACGCGTATGTTGGGCATTACTCTTTTCAGATGAGCAATACTATCAACCAACTCGGATGTGTTTCCTGATTTCGATATGCAGAATATGATGTCGTCAGCTCGCACTGCTCCGGTATTCCCGTGTCCAAGATGCGTGCAGTCCTGATAGAATGCGCGAATCCCTATACATGCCAATGTTCCTGATATTTTCTCGGAGATGTTCCCGCTTTTGCCGATGCCGCAGAAAATGACATTACCTGTGCAGCCAAGAATGTTTCTGACAATGTCTGTAAAGGTATCATTCACCAATGCCGCCAATGATTTCAGAATACGTAACTCTTTGGATAAACATTCCAATGCAATGCTTTTCATAATTTAGTTCAATTCAGTTAAGTATTTTTCCAAATCGTTCAGTTCGAGGCTGTTAGCTCCGTCTGAAAGTGCTTCTTCAGGCTTAGGGTGCACTTCGAAAAAGAATCCGTCTGCAGAAAATGCTTTTGCTGCCAAAGCAAATGGAAGAATATATTGCCTGTCTCCTCCAGATTTGCCATTGTTTGCATTTGGCCTTTGGACACAATGTGTGCAGTCCATAATTACTCTATCAGCAAATTCTTTCATGATGCTGATATTCCTGAAATCCACGATCAGATTATTGTAACCGAAAGAATTTCCGCGCTCGGTCAGCCATACTTCCCTGCAGCCGAAATGTCTTGCTTTTTCTGCAGCGAATTTCATATCATCACCAGACATGAATTGCCCCTTCTTTATATTTACGATTTTACCGGTTTCTGAAGCTGCTCTTATCAAGTCGGTTTGCCTGCATAGAAAAGCAGGTATCTGAATAACATCGGCCACTTCAGCAATCTTGTCCGCCTGCCAAGTTTCATGAATGTCTGTTGTGATATTTAAACCTAAAGATTTTTTAATGTTGGATAGGATTTCAAGTCCGGCTTCGATTCCGGGGCCCCGATATGACTGAAAAGACGTCCGGTTTGCTTTATCAAATGATGCCTTGAAAATGATATTTGTTTTTAGAGTGGCGTTTAATCTTTTGATTTCGTTGGCGATTGTCCGGCACTGTTCTTCAGTTTCGATCACGCATGGGCCTGCGATGTATAGAGGAGTCATAGTTTTTTCGTTTTAATGTTATGCGTAATAATATGTTTTTACGTTACTTGAGCAAAAGTACTAAAAATAATCTATAATATGCGCCTTCCATATCAAAACGTTTCAAACTTTGTGTGCGCCGCGTAATTGGTTGTGCGTCAACATGTTAGCAATTTTCAGAGTTGTGAAAACCGTAAGCGTCTCCGCGGTTACGTATTGACGCG
>ULYQ01046729.1_pt1 | contig 13274 bp, 17 predicted proteins | sample 1962271 | NCBI WGS metagenome assembly ULYQ01 (sample SAMEA4835865, study PRJEB28245) | human gut metagenome | biome: gut microbiome; material: fecal sample | place: Denmark | collected 2008
AAATTATGATAGGGATTATTTAAATTAAGGCCCATCATTTTATGGTATATTTATTAAGGAAATGGTTTAACACATTTTTTCATTCATGTGTTTAAATAGACAAAAAGAAAAAACCTTGATTTCTCAAGGTTTATTTTTTACTTGGTGACGCGTATGGGATTTGAACCCATGAATGCCGCCGTGAAAGGGCGGTGTGTTAAACCACTTCACCAACGCGCCAGTTTATAATTATAAAATGGTGGGCCTGAATGGACTTGAACCATCGACCTCACGCTTATCAGGCGTGCGCTCTAACCAGCTGAGCTACAAGCCCATTTCATAGTACTGGTAAAACTGACTATTTAATTCTACTATATATATTTTAAAAAATCAACATTTTTTTGATTTTTTTACAAAAAATATTTTTCACCTGCTTTTTAGAATTGATAATTTTACTTGAATCAGGTGGTTCGAATCAAAATGTATTTATACAAAAACCACTCTTTGCCGAGTGGCTTTATATTCTTCATGGTGGAGCTTAGGGGATTCGAACCCCTGACCTCCTCGGTGCAAGCGAGGCGCTCTAGCCAGCTGAGCTAAAGCCCCAGAAAAATATGCAACAATCAAGTGCATATTAATAATATCAAAAAGATTTATAAAAATCAATACCTAATTTGATTTTTTTAAATATTATTTATCAAGTTCAGGCATACAACCCTCTAACATATTTAATTTTTGAGTTATTATGTTTTCTTCTGCCTTCTCTATTTCATACCAGCCTTTTTTGAACATAAGATTATAAATTTCTCTTTGAAGTTTTGTTATCTCAGTAAACATATCATTATAATCATTAAATAATTCTGTATTACTAGCTTCAGTTAATGCTACCGCATAGTCTTTTACCATACCTTTTTCTATTGTAAGCATTGTTGTCATATAATCTTTATCATTCATTTCTAAAGTTTCTGGAACTTCGGTTTTTGGATTTTTAATTTTATTATTCATAACATTTCTCCTAACTTAAAATATTTAATACCGCACTTAAATTTTCTTTATGAGTTTTACAAACTCTTTCTATTAAATCTTTTATTTCTTCATCTGATACTTTTTCTTTGAAATCATTAATAAGTTTAAAAGCATTAAAATTCCAATTAAACATATCAGATAGATAATCTAGATCCTTTCCCGATATTATAGAAGGAACTTCACTATAATTTTGCATATAAATTCTCCTTTCAACATTATTATGGGTAAATGTATAATTTTATAAACAAAAAAATCACAATATATGTGATTTAATTATCATTTATAAATGCTAAAATGTTTTCGTATACCATGTCTTTAAATTTTTTATTTAAAATTTCGTGCCTCATGTTAGGATAAAGCTTACTTTTTAAATTTGGATACTTTTTCTTTTATAAACTTTGTAACTTCGTATAGTTCGTTTTTTAGTGCATCTTTACTTCTGTTAAAATAACCAAATTCATCTTCTTTTGCTACACTTTTGCCGTGACCTCTATGGTCGTGAATAACAACTATATAACCATGATTGATAAAATCCTTATACCTTTCCTTATTTTCAGCTATTCCGTGAGATATTTGAACTATTCCTACTGGCTTTTTCTTAGGTTCTTCTATCAAGCCGTAAAGTATTAATCCATCATAACTTGATTTTATTTTGAATGTTTCACCTCTAGTATAATTATGCAATAAAAGAGGCCATTTTTTAGCCTCTTTTATAAACAATTAACCGCACTTTCAATTAAAATTTCTAATTCTGTATCACTAACGTTTAGTTTCTTTTCCTTCATCCATTCTAATGATTTTTCCAAAGCTTTCCTTTTCTTTTCTTCACAAGTTACATCCTTGCACGTTTGCTCAACGTATTTTACAGTCTTATCTACAATTTCTTTTTTCAACTTATCTTGAATGTATTCTTGATACAAATTCTTTATTCTAATTCCTAGATAGCTAATAACACCGGTAATTATTGCACTAAAAATTTGAATAATGTTGTTGGAAATTGCATTTAAAATATCACTCAATTTCAAAATCCCCCAAAATAATTTGAAGATGCATCTTCATTAGTATAGTATTCAAAATAAAAAATATAGGTTGGTTTATTTTCCTATATTTTTATCTTTTTATAAATTTCTTTAGTGATGATGAGATTTCTTGAGTTTTACCACTTCTTCTTAAATAATTTGGATGATATGTGTAAAATAATTTTTTATTATCAGAGTAAATTACAGGTGAAGAAAGAGTTGGCCATCCTTGCACTTCCCAGCCTAATTCTCCCATAAGCTTAAGTAAAGCATCATAGTATGGATTAGAAGGACCTACTACCGATACTACCTTTTGTATACCTAAATAATCTATTACGTTAAGAAGGTAGTTTACCGACAGTTCCTTTATTTCTTCATGAAGGCTCGGCGTACCTTTTTTGTGTGCATTGCTGCAAACAAAAAGATTTGACCATGTTATGTTTCCCTGATTTGCAACATCATGACAGGAAACACCTTCTCTTATAAATTTCCAAAATTCACGATTGCTCATTTTATCTTTCAAAAAATATTCGTTATATTTCATCTCCAAATTTCTAGCTGATGAAAAATCTTTATGACTGCCCCACCAAGTATTGGTTTCTTGTCCCATGTATAGAATTTTTCCTTTAACATCATCGGTTAATAAAAGTGGATTTGATAGTTCAAAATCCTTATCAATAAACTTAACTTTTTCTAATACTTCATCATTTAAATCTTGCAATTTGCTCATAATATCACCCTTTAATAGTTGGTATTGTATCATGATTTAAGTAAATGTCAATTTATATTTAACAAAATTTCTATCTACTTTTTAAATTTGTAACTCTTAATTGGTATTTCTTCTATAATTGGATAATCTCTTTCCAAGCATGATGAATATTTCAAATAATCAGAATAGAATTTTGAATTTTCGCTATACAGTTCTCTTTCTATATAATTCAATCCATCTATAACATTATCCGTAACATAATATAAATCACTTAAGTTAAAAGTATTCAAAAATGTAATTAATTCATCCCAACTGTTTTCTAAATTAAGAATAACTATTGGTTTATCATGTTCTTTATTTTTCTTTTTATCGATAGCTTGAGTTATTTCTGCTATAGTTCCTATGCCACCCTTCATAAAAAAAAGTGCATCACTATTATCAATTAATGCCTTTGTTACATCAGATTGCTTATTCAAAGAAATAATATTAGGTCCATAAAGACAGTTATTATACTCTTTGGCCAGGCTATGATAGCAATCATAAACAATAGTCCCATAATTAAGATACTCTAACTGATCATACACCAATGATGGAAGTCCTTTACAACCATCAAAAATTATTCTATATCCCCTATCATTTGCCTTTTTTCCTAATAAAACAGCGGCTTCCTTATACTTTTCAGTTATATTTTGATTAGTGGAGCCTCCTACAAATAACTCTATTTTTTTGTACATGAAATCACCTTCTAATGATTGGTATTGTATCATGATTTAAGTAAATGTCAATTTTTTAATATGGTCGGAAAGACAGGATTTGAACCTGCAGTCTCTACGTCCCGAACGTAGCGCTCTACCAAATTAAGCTACTTTCCGGTAAATGGCGCTCACGAAAAGATTTGAACTTTTGACCTTCACCTTCGGAGGGTGACGCTCTATCCAGCCTGAGCTACGTGAGCAAAAAAGCTTCTATTTAAGCTTTATATCAATTCCTATTGGACAGTGGTCACTTCCCATAACATAACTATATATAACTGGATTTGACACTTTATCAATAATACTTTTTGACACTAAAAAGTAATCTATTCTCCATCCAACGTTGTTTTCTCTTGCTCTTCTCATGTAACTCCACCAAGAAAAAGCATCACATTTATCCGGATTGAAATATCTATATGTATCAATAAAACCACTATCTAATAACTTTGTAAATTTATCTCTTTCTTCATAAGTAAACCCAGCATTTCCTATGTTAGATTTCGCGTTTTTTATATCTTTTTCGGTATGTGCAACATTAAAATCTCCACATATAACAACAGGCTTTTTTTCTTCTAATTTTTTTAAATAAACCAAAAGGTCTTCTTCCCATTTCATACGATAATCTAATCTTGATAAATCTCTTTTTACGTTTGGAACGTATTGATTAACTAAATAATAGTCTTCAAATTCCAAGGTAATTACCCTTCCTTCGTGGTCGTGCTTATCTACCCCCATTCCATAAGTTACGCAAATGGGTTTGTTTATCGTGTATATAAGAGTACCAGAATATCCTTTTTTATCTGCTGGATTTATGTAACAGTAAAAATCTTTTGGTTCAAAATCTATTTGGTCTTTTTCTGCTTTAACCTCTTGAAGACAATACACGTCAGCATCACATGTGTAGAAAAAGTCTTCAAATCCTTTTTTTAAGCAAGCTCTAAAACCTGCAACATTCCAAGATACTAGTTTCATAATTTTTTTCCTTTCATTATGATTATATCACGAAAAAATAACATTTTTTATTCATTATTTCAAAATACGAGTTTTATCGACAGATGTTTTGTGTATTATAGCAGGCAAAAAAGAAAGGAAGAAATTTTATTATGGATAATTTTAATATTAAAGATTCTATAGAAGAATTACAAAACAAATTTAATGAAATTAAAAAAATGGGCTATGTTAAAGGAATAAGTCAAAATAATAAAGGGAATGCTGGTCTTACGTTTGAAAAACTAATCGGAAAGTATAATGATAATTTTCAAACAGCAGATTATAAAGGTATTGAAATAAAAGTTAAAAATAATTTTAGTTTTAAAAATAAATATAAGTATATTTCACTTTTCAGTCTTGTTCCAAGTAATTGTTTCGGGTTTGAATTAAAAAGGATAAGAGATAGTTATGGAACGCCCGATAAAGATTTTCCGGATGTTAAAATACTTATGAAATCTTTTTATACCAATATAAAAGTAAAGGTAGAATCTGGTTATTCTTTTAAGATAAATGTAAGATATAGTGAAAAAAGGATTTATCTATATGTTTATAATAAGCATAATATTCTGGTCGACAAAAGTGTTTTTTGGGATTTTATAGATATCAATGACACAATAAACAGAAAGCTTAGCTATTTATCGTTTGTTAAATATAATAGCAAATTAATTAAGGGAGAAAAACATTTTCATTATAATGAGATTAAGTTTTATAAGCTTAAAGGGATTGATAAGTTTTTTGAGGCTTTGGAAAATGGGGATATACGCATATATTTTTGTTTAGGAGTTTATAAAAGCGGTTTCAAAAAAGGATTGGAACATGATCATGGGGTTACTTTCGGAATAAAGGAATCTGATTTATGCAAGTTGTATGAAGAAGTCTTAGAATGATTTCTTTTTTACTTTGGGAATGTGAGGTTGCAGATTATTTTGCAACAAAAAAACTACTCTATATGAGTAGTTACTTTCTAATGGTCGGAAAGACAGGATTTGAACCTGCAACCTCACGGTCCCAAACCGCGTGCACTACCAAATTGTGCTACTTTCCGAATTGCAAGATGATTATATCATACTAAAATTAAAATTGTCAATACTGCACGCGTGTTAATATGCAAGTATTACTATATAAATAATAAGTGGCGCGCTCGAAGGGATTCGAACCCCTGACCCCTTGGTTCGTAGCCAAGTGCTCTATCCAGCTGAGCTACGAGCGCAACTATACTTCATTTGCAAGGAAGAAGGTTCGAATTTCCCTTGCGACGCCACTAATTATAACACTTATCTTTAATTTTTTCAATAGTATTTTATGAATTTGCTAATTATACGTGAATTATATGTCGCTATTTTAGAACTTCATCAATTAATTTTTTAGCAATACAATCTAATTTACTTAGTGAATTATTTTCTATAACATAATCATAATTATAATTTTCAACCTTAGCATCTGCTCTGTTTGATGTTATTATTTTATGGTCTTTTCTCTTTATCAAAACAGTTTTTACATCATATAAAAGAGCAAGTCTTTTAATTTCTTCTGGTTCTCTTAATTTTACAAATAAAACATCATAATCGCTTTTTTCAAAACTTTCTATTTTCTTTTTTATTTCCTCAAAAGGCATATCGTTATAAGCGGTGGACAAATCTTTTAAATCTGCTAAAAATTTTCTATCTTTATCAGTTTTTGTTCCGGTCCATCCCAATAAAGAGGCAACCTCATACACCTTATCAACAGATGATATACTCATGCAAGATGCATATTTTGAACACAAATTAATAAATGTATCTTTGCCGCTTCCACCAGTACCATTTAAAATAATTATTTGCTTTTTCATATCATGCACCCCACTTTATTCGTATTCTTCTTTTATTATATCACATACTAAATAATCATGTTATAATTTATTCGAAAGGAGTTATAAAATGTTTAAAGAGTTTAAAAAGTTTATTTCAAAAGGTAACGTTGTTGATTTAGCAGTTGGGGTTATTATTGGTGGTGCTTTTGGTAAAATTGTATCATCTCTTGTTAATGATATTTTAATGCCTATTATAGGAGTGATTATCGGAGGCGTTAATTTTAGTGGCTTGGTTTTAAAAATTGGTGATGCTAAAGTTGCGTATGGATTGTTTATTCAAAATGTTATTGATTTTATTATAATTGCTTTTTGTGTATTTATCTTTGTTAAGATAGTAAATAAATTATCGGATGTTACTAACAAATTAGAAAAAAAAGAAGAAATTAAGGAGGATAAAACAGAAGAATCTGAATTAAGTGTTTTAAAAGATATATTAAAAGAACTAAAAAAAGATAATAGAGTAACTAACAAAAAGATAAATAAAAAATAATTAAAAAAAGGCTTAATAGAAAAGTCTTTTTTTAATGAGACAGGGCTTAAAATCCTTATTTCATTTAATATTAATAATTATTATGTTATAACCTGTTATTTAGGATGATACATCATTAGATCCTGCAACGGAAGCCAAAAAAAAGAACAACCAATTGGTTGTTGTTTTTAAATGGTGGCTCCGGGCAGGATCGAACTGCCGACACCAGGATTTTCAGTCCTGTGCTCTACCGACTGAGCTACAGAGCCAACTTCAATATTATTTTTTCATTTTTTATAAAAAAAATGGCGGTTCCGACGAGATTTGAACCCGCGATCTTCTGCGTGACAGGCAGACGTGTTAACCCCTACACCACGGAACCACATAAGCTTTTTTCCTAAAGCTCTTTAAGTATACTAAAAATCATACGTTATTGTCAAGTACCATTATTAATTTTTTTAAAATTTATGATTATTTTGTTAATTTATATGATAAAACAAAGCTTACTATCATTACTGTGATCCCTGTTATAAAATCTAAATTAAAACTAAACTTAGGAATTAGTGCTGGAATAGAGCCTATTACAAAACCAATTATTATACTATAAGTTAAACCAAATTTTTTATCAAGCAAATATTTCATAAGTTTAAGAAGAACTATAACGCCAAATATTAATCCTAATATAAATGGAAGGATTTTATCAAAGGATGTAACTATAGCACTAATAGGATTTGACATTATAGATAGTACAAATTCATACATTCCAATTAAGATTAATAAAAAGGACCCACTTATACCTGGTATAACCTTTCCTACCGAATAAATAAAACCTGATAAGAAAAGAAGAAAAAAATTAAGTATTTTAGAACTATTATTAATATTTATAGTAAGGTTAATTAGGTTTTCAGATAAATACCAAAGAACTAATGAGAATAAAAGAGTTATTAAAAACATTTTTACATTTATATTTTCTGTTTTCTTTTTCTTTATTTCATTAATTAAAAATGGAATACCACCTAGTATTAATCCTATGAATGAAAATTTTGTTATGATTTCATGTTTTTCATATAAAAACATCATTACATTACTAAACCATATAGCACCAGTTAATATTCCACTTCCTAAAACAAATAAATAAATTATATTTTTCTTAAAATTCTTAAAAAGATTAGTTAGGGCTGTTATTGATTTATCGTAAATACCAAATATAACCGCAATAACAGAGCCGCTAACGCCTGGAATAATCATTGCAGTACCAATTAGTATTCCTATTAAAAAAAGATAAATAAAAGACATATAATCACCTAAGTAATTATATGCCATATAATAATATCTATTCTATTGTTAAAGTTTGATTAGCTGGTTCTATTTGAATGAATGTATTACCATCATTTACCACTAATTCTTTTCCGGTTGCTTTAACTTTATAAACTGTTTTACTAGATCTTGACTGTTTAGACCAAGTAATTGGAATAGCATATCCTTCTGAAATATAGTATCCATCACCTGTTCCAATGTTATTTAAATCTTGTCTTCCACCTGCATATCCATCGTTTAGTGTGTAGTTATGAACCTTATAAGTTATTATGTTTTTAGCTGTGTACTGCGCACCTGTTACATAGTCTTTATGTTCTAATCCGTTTTGATATCTCTTATATACCTTGTTTTCAGAATCATATGAATAACTTGTTACGTGAGATGTTGAATACGGAATTCTAACCGTACTTGCTGGCACAGCACCTTCATAGTTTGCAAGATCAAGTGATTTTGCTTGATATGTTAGAAGTAATTTTTGATTGGATGTTAATCTGTATCCTCTTTTTTTTGCTGCTTCTTTTATTTTTGCTATGCTTGTGTATGCTCTGTGCTCTTTTGATATTCTTCTTAAACTATTATCCCATGTAAATGCACTTGAATTATTTGCGTTTACCGCTGGAATATTTAAAGTTTTAATATCACTTTCTGCTCTAGGACTCCAACCTATGTGTGCATATATTGCATCATTTTCTAATGCATAATCTAAGTAATAGTGTCTTGATGATCTAACTGATGCAATTCTTTCTGTATTCTTATCTTTAAATACAGCCATCATTCTAGTTATTCCGCCCTCTACTATCATTTCATATGTTATGTATGCATCTTGTATGCCTGCTTGGTATCCCCAAACTGCTTTGTTATTGTTAATCATTACTGCAATTGGTCTTTCGGTAGAACTTAAATCAACTACTTTTATTTGTTCTTCTTCTTTTGTAATTTTCTTCTTTTTTGGAATTTTATTTTCTATTTCTTTATCATTTATTAGTAAAAAGCAGCCTAAAACACCTATTATAAGTAATAAAATTACAACTAATATTATTTTTGCTTTTTTACTCATTTTTTTCTTTTTTCTTTGTTTCATATTACTTCTCCTATTCTTTATAATTTTATTATACTATTATTTAAATTATTAAACAAGAAAAAAGATAATCCAATAATTTATTTTAGATTATCTTTTAGTATACCTTCTGCTACTATTAAAGCACTTGTAAAAGCCCAAGAAAGGTTATAACCACCACATATACCATCTACGTCTAACACTTCTCCAGAAGCATATAATCCACTTATTTTTTTAGATTCTAAATGGTTAGTAAACTCACTTAATAAAGCACCTCCAGAAGTTACTTGTGATGTTTCAAAGTCCCCGGTTGCGATTATGTTAAAATGCATGTTTTTTAATGTGCATGAAATATTTTCTAGTTCTGTTTTACTTATGTCACATATCGTTTTATTTGATAGTTTTAAGTTTTTTGTTATTACGTCTGCTACTTTTTTATTTAAAATACAGCTTATAGCATCAGATACGTTGTAGCTATCAAATTCTTTTAAATAATTATTAATATATGATTCATCATAATCAGGAACTAAGTCTACTACAACATCTACTTTCTTATCCTTTTCTAAGTATTTGTTTACATATCTTGATAAATTAAATATACATATGCCTGATAATGAATCTTTTATAAACTGTATTTGGCCTTTTTCTGTCAAAATTGTTTTATCATCGACGTTTAATTTAGCTACCACATCAGTGCGGACTCCTTGTAAATCTTTTATGTATTTATTATTTGTTTTTAAATAAGTAAGAGATGGATATAGCTTTGTTATAGTGTGACCAAATGATTTTAATATGTTATATCCCATGCCAGTAGAGCCTGTTTTTGGATAAGTTTTTCCACCTGTTGCAATAACCATTTTTTTACCCCTTAGGTTGTTGTTTATTACAAAATAGTTATTTTTATAAGTTACATCTTTTACATCATAGTTGTATATTACATCAACTTTTTCTTTTTCTAATGCTCTTTCAAAGGACTTACAAACGGTTATTGCTTGATTAGAATATGGATATAATCTTGTTGATGTATCTTCTTTTTTTGTTAAAATCCCAAAGTTTTTAAGGTAGTTTAAATAATCATTTTCTTTTAACTGACTGATAAAGTTATTTAATGATGAAGAACTATTATAACTATCTATCGTTATGTTTGTGTTACCTAAGTTGCATCTTCCATTACCGGTTATTAATAGTTTTTTGCCTAGTTTATCGTTCTTTTCTATTAAAGCTACTTTTAAATTTGGATTTTTATATTTTAATGCAAGTGCTAAAAAACACCCCGATGCTCCTGCTCCCACTATAATTACGTCATACATAAAAAATCACCTCATGTATTTAATATATCAAAAAAGACTAGCATTTGCTAGTGTTTATGGAATTTTAAAGAGAATATGCTCTCTTCAGGGGACTATTATACTAAAAAAGAGGATTGTTTTAAATCCCCGTAATATCGACATATAACTCATATAGAGTTTAATAAAATTTAATCAAAAATTGATAAATTTATCTTAATTTGATGGGTAGCTGATGGGTAGAAATACTCGTCAGTTTTTATATTCTTGTTTTAGCATCTACCAAAAACGTAGGTAATTGTTTACCATTAATATTTAAGTCTAAATCAGGATCACCAGCAATACTTGCAGATGACCATATAGCATATTTTCCATTTTCAGGATTAACATTAAAGCCATATGGATACCCAATAATATATACATTTTCTTTATATAATGGATGTTCTAACCAAATAGGGTTTTCTTCTTTATCATACAAATCCCATGATATATTTTTCCACACATAATAATTGTTTTCTAAGTATGGGAACCATATATTTAATTTGTTTGGAATTGCAGAATATTTTTTGCCCAAGCATTCATTAGTTTCATTATTTCTACCGTAACAACATGTCTGTTCGTAATTAAATAGATATCATTATTATTTTTAACTAAAAATCCTGTTGCAGTAGCAAGATTTTGATTATCAAAACATACCTCCAAATATATGGACTTAATTGAATTAACATTTATTGTGATTTGATCTTCATTCATTAAATATTCTCCTTTTAGTTTATGACATTATGACATTATAATTATATATTAGAATAAATCTAGTAAAAATGAATTATTAATCAGTTTAGTATTATTTTCAAAATAATTATTTGCTTCTTTAATATATTTATTTGGAATCTTATAATCTATAATCCTCTTTCTATAATCAACGTTGCCATAATTACATTTAAAGCAGTAAAAACGATTATTATCATTATATGATAATGATGATAAAAGTGAATCAAATACAATAATTCCATTATAATTACTCTTTTTAATTTCTTTTTCTAAAAACTCTTTCATTACCTCTCCAATACTATAAACGGTATTTAATGCGATGAAACAAAGATCATCATTTCGAAATAGTATTTTATATTGATTCATAATATCACCCCTTTATAATTAATAATATTTAGATATTAATTCTATCGTTTTAATTATGACCTGTTGACTATCCTCTTTTGATAAAGTCATAGTATCATCTATATCAAGATCTCCAAAATGTAATAATTTATGTCTTATCTTACTATATTGATTATAACATTTATCAATATAATCAACAATTTTATTATCAATTTGATTTACATATTTTGATTGTAAAGAATAAATTCCTGTTCCAGAATCTTTATCAAAATAGCAAAATTTATTAGTCTTAATATCTATATTTAATTTTTCTTTAAAAACAAGTTTTAGTTGTCCTTCTAATGCTCTTAAAACTGGTGTTGTTAAAAAACTACAATCTTTAAAATCATTTACATTTAAAAACAAATTATATACAGCCTGAACAATTAATTTATAAATTGAAAAATTTATTTGTTTATTTTTCAAAGTTGGTGCTAAAGAATATAATCTTTCTTTTACTAAATCTTCTGAAACTTCAGTATTATTATTAACATTTAAACTCCTTAAAATTGAATTTATAGAATTATATTCATTTAAATATGTTAGTAATAATGAGTAAATCTTGGTACTTTGATTAAGTGGTATTAGCAATTGATTAGTACTAATAAATTTATATTTTTGAAAAGTTAATTTTTCTTTTCCTAAGAAACATTGATATACTACATGATTATTCTTATCTGTTGATAAATATTGAAAGTTGTTCTCATCAGCTTTTATTTTATTTAATATTTTGACTATAATTTCGTCACTAAATCTGAAACTTTTAAATCCCCATTCATCTGATGTAGATGGAATTAGTGATTTTAATTCATTTTTTGCAAGTTTATCACAAATTTCATTATATTTTTCACCAGAATGTGCTTTAACTTTTATAAATTCCAGTTCCATTTCAGACTTATATTTATTTATCTCATTAACATAATAAATAGAATCTGAAGATTTTACTTTCCATTCTCCTGTAATCCATTTTGATAAACCTTCATAATCATGGTAAATATATACTTTCTTTTTTTTCTTAAATTTTGCATATTCTAATCCTTCTAATACACCTTTGATTTCTCCAATGACTTGTCTACTACCATTAGGATCATCAACAATTCCGCTACGATGATACTCTGGTTGTGTCTTTTGTAAATATACAACACCATAAGAAGAAAGTTTTAAATCCTGATCATATGACCCATCACTATATATAATTATTTCTTCTTCACCAAGAGAATCTATCGTTCTTATAGAATTTGTTTCATCTAATAAATTTTCTTCATTATCACTTACTAGAAATTGCTCTGCTTCTTCCTTGCTTTTAAAAGATTTATAATCCGCCCCCTTATATCCTTTTATACTTTTTTCACATTCATCCCAATTATCAAAAACACCTATACTATTTCCCTTTTTTACTGCATAATACTTCATAATTACCTCCAATTTCGACAATAATTGCTTGTGATAGGTTAGTATTTTTTTCAATATTATATCTTTCTATAACAAAATATCTAACAGTATCACCTAATTTTATTTTTTTACCAACATATTTTTTATCAACAAAAATATTTATTGAGCCATCATATATAAATGCATTTTTACATTTTGTAATATTTACTATTTTACCACATTTTATCAAATTACCTAAATCTCTATCATTAATAATATTTAAAATTATGTTTTT
>ULYQ01053803.1_pt1 | contig 13262 bp, 10 predicted proteins | sample 1962271 | NCBI WGS metagenome assembly ULYQ01 (sample SAMEA4835865, study PRJEB28245) | human gut metagenome | biome: gut microbiome; material: fecal sample | place: Denmark | collected 2008
ATAAAGTTCAATGTTCAAAATTCAAAGTTCAAAGTTCAAAGTTCCTTACCCGAACAGGCAGCGGAACGCCTCTTCCACTTTCCTTACGGGATGAATCTCTATCTGATACTTCTGATGGTCGAAACCATGATAGTTGTATTTCGGAATGATGATGTGCTGGAAGCCGAGTTTCTCAGCCTCTGCTATGCGCTGTTCGATACGACTTACCGGACGAACCTCACCGCTGAGTCCTACTTCGCCAGCCATGCACCACCCCTGCTCTATCGCCGTATCCACATTGCTACTCAATACCGCAGCCAGCACACTCAGGTCCATTGCAGGGTCAGTAACCCTCAATCCTCCGGCAATATTCAGGAACACATCCTTCTGCATCAGCTTGAAACCTACCCGCTTTTCCATTACCGCTAGAAGCATGTTCAGTCTTCGTTGGTCAAAACCCGTAGCCGAGCGCTGCGGTGTTCCGTATGCCGCCGTACTCACCAGAGCCTGCGTTTCTACCAGAAACGGACGCACACCCTCGATGGCTGCACTGATGGCTACACCCGAAAGTCCGTCATGATCTTCGGTAAGAAGCAGTTCCGATGGGTTGCTCACCTGTCTCAATCCTCCCTGCAGCATCTCATAGATGCCCAGTTCCGAAGTACTTCCGAATCGGTTCTTGATGCTGCGCAGGATGCGATACATATAATGCTGGTCACCCTCAAACTGGATAACGGTATCCACGATATGCTCCAATATCTTAGGTCCCGCCAAGGTTCCCTCCTTATTGATATGTCCTATCAGGATAACCGGAATGCCACTGGTCTTGGCAAAACGGAGGAGATGGGCTGCACATTCACGGACCTGAGATACCGAACCCGGAGAACTGTCCACCTCTTCGGTAGCGATGGTCTGGATAGAGTCGATAACAATGAATTCCGGAGCCACCTCCTGGATATGAGAGAAGATTTTCTCCAGCTGGGTTTCACAGAGTATCGTGATATGATCGAAGGGTTGAACCACTTCCTCACCCCTCAGCAGCGCCTGTCCCTTTGCCAGTCGGTCGGCACGCAACTTAATCTGATGGGCACTCTCCTCACCGCTGACGTAGAGAATACGGCGGTCGGTCATATTCAGGATGGTCTGCAGAGTAAGTGTACTCTTACCGATGCCCGGTTCACCACCCAGCAAGGTGATGCTTCCCGGAACCATACCGCCACCCAGTACGCGGTTCAGTTCCTCATCGCGCATATCGATGCGAGGCTCATCAATGGCAGAGATGTCGCGCAACTTCATCGGCTTGGCATCATTGTCACTATGCTGACCGCCGAACATGGTAGCAGCACCGCCATGTCTCATCGTCATGCCGGCATTCTTAGCCGCCTGCGAGCCGCTATCGCCCGCAATGCGAATCTCCTTGAAAGTGTTCCATTGTCCGCAACTTGGGCATTTACCCATCCACTTGGAACTTTCCTGTCCACAGTTGCTACAAACGTATGCTATTTTGTTCTTTGCCATAAATGTAACATTTATTCGTGCAAAAGTACAGCATTTTTTTCAAGTGACACAACTTTTTTATTTTATTTAAGGTAAAAAACGGGATGTAGGGATTTTCCCCCACCTATTTAGGGAAAAACCTTACCCCAAGAACGAAAATAGCCCTATCTTTGCACCAGAAATAAGAAACAAGAGTATAAACAATTTTAAAATATACGATTATGAAGAAGTTTATCATAGCACTTGTAGCAATGTTCACCATGACATTCACTACTGCATCAGCAATGAGTTACGAACAGGCACGCCAGCAGGCTCTCTTCCTGACTGACAAGATGGCTTACGAGTTGAACCTGACCGATGATCAGTACGAGGCAGCTTATGAGGTGAACCTCGACTATCTGATGGGCATCAATACTTATGATGACCTTTATGGCGTATACTGGCGCCAGCGTAATCTCGACCTGAGCTATATCCTGCTCGACTGGCAGTATCGCGCTTTCTGCGATGCCACCTACTTCTATCGTCCTCTCTACTGGGACGGAGGTTACTGGCATTTCGGAATCTATGCACGCTACCCTCGCCGCGACTACTTCTTCTTCGGTAGACCACACTTCTACGTTAGCTATAGAGGCGACCACTGCTGGAGAGTGAACGGCGGAAGAAGCTGGTATCACGGACGTTCATACGGCAGACCATTCGCTGGCGGTCAGCCACGAATGGGAATGAGAGACGGTTTCAACCGTGGTGATTACGGTCGCGGACAGTCTTTCGGCAATATGCAGCGCCAAAGCAGCACCCGTACCACAGTAACCAGAGACCGCAACTTCGGCAACGGTTCATTCCATAACAGTCGTGTAGAAAGCAACCGCAACTATAATGGTGGCGGCACTTTCGGTGGAGGAACCTTCGGAAGCAGAAACAACAGCCGTTCTAACATGAGCCGCGATTTCACCCCACGTTCTACAACCCCTAACAGCAGTTCGTTTGGCAGTAACCGTTCATTCGGTGGCAGCAACCGCTCATTCAACAGCGGAAGCAACAACAGAAGCAATAGCCGTTCATTCAACAGCGGCAGCAGCAACCGTTCATTCGGAGGAGGCGGCACATCCCGTTCATTCGGAGGTGGTGGTTCTCACAGCAATGGCGGAAGCAAGAGCGGTGGCGGCAGCTTCGGTGGCAGAAGATAATATGGAATATAAAAAAAACAAAAGAAGCCTCATTTGAAATTGGTTTAAGCCTAACGTAAAGGTTATTTCAGGCTTAAACCGACTCCAAATGAGGCTTCCTCCATTTCCTTTTCAGATACGAAACTTTGTGAAATAAGGCTTGACAGCAAGCCTGTTACACATTATCTCTTCAATGCATTTTATCTCTTCAATGCGATATTATAATTGTCATACTGGGTATTGCCCGTAATATCTTCCACCACCTGGATGAATGGAGGGAAGTTTACATTCTCATGCTGAGCAATTCCCTTCGTTTCCAGTATCATCAGGTCGTGAACTGGCTGCTCGAAGGAATCCAGTTCGAAGTACTGTCCCTTCCAGATAAAACTCTTACGGTGCTTGCGGATGGTGGCACGGTAAGGGTCCGCCTGCTGCAGCATCGACTCATAGAGATTGGCATTGATCTGACGCTCTGTCTCAATCTGCTCCTTATCCGAAATACGCTTCTTGGAAGTATGTACGTACACATATTTTCCACCCTCGAAACTACGGCGACGGAGACGGATTTCACTACCCGGCTCGCCCGAAAGATAGGTCTGGACAATATCGCTGTCAATGGCATTAGGTACCTCGCCTACCAGCTTGACGATATACTTGCGTTCCTCCTCTATCGGCTGAGGAATGCCCAGGACATTGCTTATCTCCTTCAATACGCGATTGAGCTTATTCTCGAAATCCTCATGGTTGTTGATGACACGGAGATGAGGATGACCCTTCCAGGCAGAAACGATCTTCTTATCCAGTTCACGGGCTATCTGAAGCCCCGCCTCATCAGCCTTCTCCAATCGCTGCGCATTATTGGCGGTGGTATAGAACTGCTCTGCTCCATCGGCAGCACTCACGAGATGAAGCACTGCATCATAACGCTCACGCAACTGGGTGTTGCTGTATCCCTGCTCAGAGATGATGCGGTTCCAGAAATCTTCAGAAAGATAAGTAGAAATATCCATCGTACCACGATCGCAAACGATGATGACCGGCTGGTCCAAAGTCTCTGCCATACGGGAAAAACTATCCTCTAACCCTATCTGAGTCAGGAAGGTAGCCTTCTCACCCTCAAAAAAGAACTTCTCGTTTTTGGTAAGATAATTCATACCCGACTGGGTGAACATGGTTGGTACTTCCGGAATGGTAAATACCTTATAGCCAAGGCTCGTAAAATGCTCTATCACCTTGACCAATGCAGTGGTCTTTCCCGCACAAGGACCACCCGTAAGTACAATCTTCTTAATTGTATTCATATCTCTTTATTTGTTTTTATTCGTCTGATTAGATGCAACCATCTTGCTTATTTTCTATTCTGGGTGCAAAGATAGCAATAAAATCTTAAAGATAGAAAAAAAATGGTTCTTTATTTTGTAATCTAACCGAAATATTGTAACTTTGCATAATCTATGGATAAGAATTATTAAACTAAAGGAAATAAATGGAAAAAGTAAAGACATTAATCATAGGCAGTGGACCTGCAGGATATACTGCAGCCATCTATGCAGGTAGAGCCGACCTCAAACCTGTTCTCTATTCGGGTATGCAACCTGGTGGACAGCTTACCATCACCACCGTAGTAGAAAACTTCCCAGGCTACCCTAACGGTGTAGACGGAACCCAGATGATGATGGACATGAAGGAGCAGGCTGCAAGATTCGGTGCTGACCTGAGAGACGGAAGCATCGAGAAGGTAGACTTCAGTTCACGCCCTTATCACCTGACAGATGAGCGAGGAAATGAGATTGAGGCTGATACCGTAATCATCGCAACAGGTGCTTCTGCCAAATATCTGGGTCTGCCGGACGAAGAGAAATACCGTGGACAGGGTGTTTCGGCATGTGCTACCTGCGACGGCTTCTTCTACCGCAAGCGTACTGTTGCCGTAGTAGGTGGTGGTGATACAGCCTGCGAGGAAGCACTCTATCTCTCCAGTCTTGCCAAGAAGGTTTACATGATTGTCCGCAAGCCTTATCTGCGTGCGGCAGAAATCATGCAGCAGCGCGTGAAGGAAAAGGAGAATATCGAAATTCTCTTCGAAACCAATACCTTAGGTCTCTTCGGAGAGAACGGTGTGGAGGGTGCTCATCTCGTTCGTCATAAGGGAGAAGCCAACGAGGAGGAGTTTGACATCGCTATCGACGGTTTCTTCCTGGCTATCGGCCATAAGCCTAATACCGACCTTTTCAAGGATTATCTTGAATTGGACGAGCAGGGTTTCATCAAGGTCATCCCGGGTACGGCAAGCACTAAGCTGCCAGGCATCTTTGCAGCCGGTGACGTTGCAGATCCAGTTTACCGTCAGGGAATCGTTGCAGCAGGTTCAGGAGCCAAAGCTGCTATCGAAGCTGACAGATACCTGCAGACATTGTAGGGTATTGGGCAGGTGAAAGTATAATTAAATTAAAAAAAATCGTCTATATTTTGTCAGGTGCAAAAATAATCGTACTTTTGCATCTGATAATAATGACGAAGGAAGATTGGCAGAGTGACCGAATGCGCTGGACTCGAAATCCGGTATACCCTCTTTCGGGTATCGGGGGTTTGAATCCCTCATCTTCCGCAACATTCGTTTTTTTTTCAGATAATAAGTAAAACCAACATGAAAAAATTTATCATCCCTATAATGATGCTTCTTCCTCTTACTATGCAAGCACAGACTGTGCTTACAGAGCAACAGCAGTTGGAAGAAGCCCAGAAACAATTGGAAGCTGCCAAGAAGGCACTGCAGATAGCTAAGATGAAGGCGGAAGCTGCTCGCCTGAAGGCGCAGACCGACAGTCTGAACCAGGAAGCTGCCAAGGCGGAAGCTGAAGCCAAGCAGATGGAAGCCAAGAAAGCAGAAATCAAGCAGGCTGAAGCCCAGAAAGCTGAAGCAGAACCTGCTCCCAACCTCCCGAAGGAAGAAGCTGTCACCAAGGGTGGATGGGCAATTCCTACCATGGTAGCCAAGAAGAAGGAAGAAGCAAAGCCTGTGCTGATGGCAAACGGCGTGGAGCTCAAGGAAGATCCTAAGTATCTGGAAGGAGCTGTCAAGCTGAACCAGGAGGGCAAGGTGGAATTCACCCTCGATACGGATGCCAACGGCAAGACAGCCAAGCAGATCTATGACATCGTATACGAATATATGAGCGACCTGACACAGTCGGATGAAAATATCGGCAGCAGAGTGGCGTTGGTGAACCCTAACGAATACATCATCGCCAACAGCATGGACGAATGGCTCGTGTTCAGCAGTTCCTTCATCTCACTCGACCGCTCAGAGTTCAAGTATCAGCTCGTTGCCAAAATCGCAGACAATCATCTGAATCTCAAACTCCTCCGCATCTCATACAACTATGAGGAAGACAGACCGACAGGATTCAAGGCTCCTGCTGAGCAGGTGATTACCGACAAGGTGGCACTGACCAGGAAAAAGAACGACCTGGCAAAGATATTCGGTAAGTTCCGCAAAAAGACTATCGACAGAAAAGACCAGATTTTCAGTGAGATAACAGCATTGGTTAAAAATTAACATCAATTCAAATCATGACAGAAGAAAATAACAGCATACAGACAGAACAGGCAGAAAACAGCAAGCAGCAGGAACAGCCAAAGAACAGCTATGCCGTGCGTCCGGATCACAGACATCACCGCCGACTAGCCTACAGCGACCAGAACAATATGTTGCAGATACGCAACTACCTCAACATCGCATTCATGCTCCTGGCTATCATCGGCGTTGTTATCTGGACCCAACTGGACGACTATCACACATTGGCAGCAATCGTACTGATTCTTGGTGTGGCAATCAAGATTGCAGAAGTTTGCATCCGACTATTCAAAAAATAACAGCTGGTTTCCAAACATCCAGAAAGATTACAGCCAGTTCCGAACATTCAGAAAGATAATGAAGAAATCAATATTAACGATGATACTATTTTGTGCTGCAACTCTCACAGTTGCGGCACAAAACGATTTTAACAACAACGAAGATTCACAGTTCAGACCACAGACCAGCAACCGGGCGAACACAGACTCGCTCGGTTCGGACAAGGAAATACCAAAGGGTATCAAGGTGTGGACCATAGACGAAAGATTCGGAGACAGGACGGAAGCTCCCGTCGACACACTGCAGCACCTGTATATGAACTCTACATTCAACGAGGGACTATATGGACAGTATAACACACTGGGCAACATGGGTACTGCAAGAATCAACCGTATCTTCATCGACCGACGTACGCAGGGTAACTTCATGTTCACGGAACCATACGACAACATCGTAACGCCCGTGAGCGACTTCCATTTCACCAACACCTACTCTCCTATCACCAACGTGACGCTGAACAGTTGTGGTGACCGTACCAACGGAGAAGACGACTTCAAGGCTATCTTTGCAGTGAATGCCAACAAGCAGTTGGGTGGTGGATTCCGTTTCGACTACAAATACGGCAGAGGATACTACAATGCACAGAGTACTTCCCACTTCAAGTACACCATGTGGACCTCTTATCTGGGCGACAGATATCAGGCACACTTCCTCTTCAGTACCAATCACCAGAAGGTGACCGAGAACGGAGGTATCACCAATGATGACTATATCAAGCATCCGGAACAATATACCGATGATTTCGCCAGCAATGAAATCCCTACCGTACTGGAGGAGAACTGGAACAGAAATGACAACCAGCATATCTTCCTGAGTCACCGATACAGCTTCGGCTTCAACCGCAAGGTAAAAATGACCGAGGAAGAAATCAAGGCTAAGAAATTCGCCATGGAATCGGCCAAGGAAAACGCTGCGGAAGATGCCAAGGAGGAAGCCAGGAAACAGGCCAAGAAAAGCGGAAAGAAATTCGACGAGAAGGCTTTCGACAAGAAACAGAAGGCCCAGTTCTCGGGAAGACCGGACAATGCCAAGATTGCCGGAGACGAACCTGCTAAAGATGAGAATGGTAAGGATGACAGCAACCGTATCGCCGTGAACGGAAAGGCGGCTGCCGACAGTCTGATGGCCATCGAAAAGAAAAAACAGGAGGATTCGCTGTGGTACAAAAACGAGTATGTGCCGGTTACAAGTATCATACATACCGTGAAGTTTGACAATTACAAACGTATCTACGAGGCATACAAGACTCCTGCCGACTATTATCTGGAAGAATACTATACCGCAGGCAGACTACAGGGTGACTCCATCTACGACCAGACCAAGCACTGGCACATGAAGAATACCCTGGCACTGGCTACACTGGAAGGATTCAGCAAGTGGGCAAAGGCTGGTATCAAGGCTTTCGCCAGCTATGACCTGCGCCACTATACCCTGCCTGACAAGGAAGGCGGATTCGAGAAATTCAACGAGCATGCACTGAGCGTGGGTGGACAGTTGAGTAAGCAACAGGGTAAGACGCTGCACTATAATGCCACAGCTGAGATTGGCTTGACAGGTGTAGACGCCGGCACCCTCGCCATCGACGGTAACCTGGATGTCAACATCCCATTCCTCGGAGATACCGTTCAGGTAAGAGGCGATGCGTTCTTCCACCGGGAGACACCATCCTTCTACTACCGTAAATATCATGCACGTCATGCATGGTGGGATGATGACCTTGAGAAGACCATCCATACCCGCATCATGGGTACATTGAGATATAACAAGACCAACACGACCTTGCGGGTGGCTGTAGACGAGATCAAGAACTATACTTATTTCTCACAGTCATACAACGTGACAGAAGATTTCCTTCGCACTGGCGTTGTGGTGACACCGATGCAGGAAAGTTCAGGCATCAATCTGCTGACAGCCCAACTGGAACAGAACTTCAAGTTCGGCATCTTCCATTGGGAGAACCTGATTACCTATCAGAACTCCAGCAACAAGAGTGCACTTCCGGTACCTGCACTCAATGTATACAGCAACCTCTATATCAAAGTAAACATTGCCAAGGTACTGAAAATAGACATGGGTACCGACGTACGCTACTTTACCAGCTACGAAGCCCCAGACTATTCTCCATACGTGGGCATGTATACCGTACAGGGTAATGGCGAGAACAACGTGAAGGTAGGCAACTACCCTATCATCAACGTATATGCCAATGCACATCTCAAGCATACCCGCTTTTTCATCATGATGAGCCACATCAATGCCGGCAAGGGTGACAAGAATTATTTCTTCACCCCTCATTATCCTATGAACGCAAGCGTGATGAGAATCGGTGTAAGCTGGAACTTCTTCAACTAGTATATAAAAAAAATAGTAAGGAGTGAGTCTTATCGCCCACTCCTTACATAAAAATCCCCTAATCTATGGTTAAAACTAATTCTCTCAAAGCATGGTTCCTGGCAGCCCGTCCGGTTACTCTGACGGCAGCTGCTGTTCCCGTAATGCTGGGTGTAGCTCTGGCATACAAGGATTCCAACACCCATTTTCAATGGATTCCAGCCCTGCTCTGCCTACTCTTTGCCTGGGTGATGCAGATAGATTCCAACCTGGTGAACGACTTCTTCGACTTCAAGCATGGCAACGATGACGAGACAAGACTCGGTCCAAAACGCGCTTGTGCCGAAGGCTGGATTACGATGAAAGCCATGAAATGGGGCATCATCCTCACTACCCTCCTGGGTTGCGCCATCGGACTGCCACTCGCATTTTACGGAGGAAAGGAGATGATCATCGTAGGCATCTGCTGTGTGCTATTCTGCTTCCTCTATACCACCAAATTGAGTTATCTGGGATTGGGCGACCTGCTGGTGCTGGTCTTCTTCGGCATCGTACCGGTCTGCTGCACCTACTACCTGGTGATGCCGGTAGGAATGCAGGGAGTATCCGGCGAAGCCATACTGATTTCCATCGCCTGCGGACTGGTAGTAGATACGCTGCTCATCCTGAACAACTATCGTGACCACGACAACGACCTCAAGGCGGGCAAGAAGACGCTGATTGTTCACATCGGGAAGAAAAACGGTGAACGACTCTACTGCGCACTGGGCAACATCGGCATCCTCATCATGATAGGAATCAACATCTACGGTGCCCTTGCCTACGATGCAGATTCAAAGTTCTTGCCTTTTGCTGCTGTATGCCTTGTGCAGCACAACCGAACATACGCCAAGATGAGGAAGATTGGAGAAGGAAGAATGCTGAACAAGGTGCTGGGTTATACTGCGCTCAACATCTTCACCTTCGGTATCATCTCTACCTTCATCATCATTGGAATGATGTAATTATATAATGTACGCGCGTACATTATTATATATATAAAGAAGAAAAAGTATGAAGCAACAAGTAAATCTCGAAATCATGCAGTTTGTGGAAACACAGATTCTGCCCAAATATAACGAGTTTGGCGAGAGCCACGGATTGCGCCACGTGACCCGTGTGATCAGAAACGCCCTGAAACTCGTACCTGTAACAGGTGCCGACATCGACATGGTTTATATCGTTGCCGCCTACCACGACTTAGGAATGAGCGGTCCGCGCGCCATCCATCACATCACGAGCGGAAAAATTCTCCAGGCTGATGCCAGACTGAAACGCTGGTTTACTCCCGAACAGATCAAGATCATGAAGGAAGCAGTGGAGGATCACCGTGCTTCATCCAGCAGACAGCCACGAAGCATCTATGGGAAAATCGTTGCCGAAGCAGACAGAGACATCGAGGTACACGAGATTTTCCTTCGCGCCATTGAATACGGAAAAGAGAACTATCCAGAGAAAAACAAGGAAGAACAGTGGGAAAGATTCTCTGAACACATGGAAGAGAAGTATTCCAGAAACGGATACATCAAACTATGGATTCCGAACTCCCCCAACGAGAAAGCACTGAAGGAACTGAGAAACATCATCGAACACAAAAGCATGCTCAGAAAGGAATTCGAAAAGATATACGACGAGATAGAGAACAGAAAGCCATAACAACTATTTGGGCAGAACAAAAGATTTTTAGAAAAAACAGCATAAAGATTTGGTAGTTTCAAAAGATTACACTATCTTTGCATCATAGAAAAACGAAAGACTTCTATCGACAGATGATAGCATAAGCTACGTCTAGTCGAAAAAATATAAGGGTCGTGTCGGTTCGATCGGGATACTCATCAAATTACACTTATGAAACCGAGAAGACTTCTCTTGCCAATGGCGGGCCACATAAACTGACATGTCAACTAAGCTGCAAAGCCGGTGGATTACAAAAGCGGAGAGCTCTCAAATGTTACTGACATTCGGAGTTTCATCACATCATCGAGCGGCCCTTTCCTTTTAAAAGGCAGATTTCCTTAGTTGGAAATCTGCTTTTTTCGTATTATCAAAAATTTATTTTGCTCATAAACCTCGAAAACACGTTCTTCACACTCGTTTTAAACTTACATCAGACTTGCCACATTTTATACTTTTATCTACATTTTACACCCAAACTCCATTTTAAAAGATAAAAAGTAAAAAAATGGGGGCCTGAGAATGAGAGGGTTACGAAAAAAGTGAATTTTTATTTAAAAATAATCGCTGAAAAATTTGGTAGAACCGAAAAAAAGTAGTACCTTTGCAACCGCATTTGAGAACGATGCATGTTGATTCGGTAACGATTTCCGACTGGAAGGTTGGGTGAGTGGCTGAAACCAGCAGTTTGCTAAACTGCCGTGCGGGTAACCGTACCGGGGGTTCGAATCCCCCACCTTCCGCAAGCTGACTTCAAAAAATGTACCGTTGGTCGATTCATCTAATGGTTAGGATACAAGATTCTCAATCTTGGCATAGGGGTTCGATTCCCCTATCGACTACAATACAACAAACAGCATAGCAATATGCAAACAATAACCGGTCGATTCATCTAATGGTTAGGATACAAGATTCTCAATCTTGGCATAGGGGTTCGATTCCCCTATCGACTACAGTGTTTTTCATGTATTAGTTAGATTGTTTAAGCTTGCATTCAGTCCTTCAGAGACTATTGCAAGTTATTTTTTTGCCCTTTTGTTTGGTAGTCTCCCCTATTTAACGTATCTTTGCAAAGACAAAAAGAATCAGCACAAACGCATTTTACAACATGAAAAAAGATAACTCCATCATTTCATCCAGCATCAAAGCGATGATGATAGGCTGCATACTCATCCTGACAGCTCAACTACCAGGTAAAGCTCAGCATAACATCATACACAACAAACGCATAGCTTCACTCCAGGTGGTAGCCGGAACAGACTGGCTCAGCATGCCTATCACCCAACTGGGCGGCAATGCCATCAACATAGATTTCGACGACATGACCCACGATTATCATCGCTACACCTACAAAATCACCCATTGCGATGCCGACTGGCAGGAATCGGAAGGAATCTTTGATACCGACTATCTGCAGGGATTCAATGGAGAACTGACGATTGACAACAATGAACAGTCGTTCAACACCAACCATCTATACACCCATTATCACCTGACTATCCCCAACGAGAACTGCCGGATTACGATGAGCGGAAACTATAAACTAACCGTTTACGATGACAACGCAGAAGAGGGAGAAAACACAATGTTTACGGCATGCTTCATGATTGTAGACCCCAAGATAAAGGTAGACCTAGCCTACTCTTCCAATACCGACATCGACAACAACAGACAGCATCAGCAGGTGAGGATGACGGCCGACTACAGGAATATCCACGTTACAGCACCCGGCAAACAGATTAAAACCGTGGTACTGCAAAACGGAAGATGGGACAATGCCGCAGTGAACGCAAAACCCGACTATTTCAGCGCAGAACAGATGAGCTGGATACACAACAGACAACTCATATTCAAGGGCGGAAACGAATACCACAAGTTTGAAATGCTGGACCTAGACCACCCGACCATGGGTATCGAGCGAATCAGCTGGGACGGAAAGGACTATCACGCCTACGTCACTCCCGACGAACCCAGACCCAGCTACGTATACGACGAAAGTGGACAAGGAGCCTTCTACATCCGCAACAGCGACAACATAGGCAACAACAGCCAAAGTGACTACGCCATCGTCCACTTCACCCTGAAGGCTCCCCGCCAGGAAGGAGCAGTATACCTGAACGGTTTCTGGACCCAAGATTCATTTACCCCAGAATATCAGATGGAATATGACGAAAGCAGCCATTGCTATCATGCACAGGTGAAACTGAAACAAGGCTATTACAGCTATCAATACCTGGTATTGAGAAGCGACGGCAGCACCCGACATGTAACAACAGACGGTGACTTCTATCAGACAACCAACAGATATGATGCACTGATATACTATAGGGGAACCACAGACCGAAGCGACCAGCTGCTGGGATGGAAAAGCATCCAATAGAGAGGCGGACAATCTTAAAAGGATTAAAAAGGATGCCGGAAAACGCCCTAATTAGTTAAATCTTCATAAAACCATATTCTTTAGGAAAGCAATATTCGTTTATATCGAAGATAATTTGTAATTTTGCACTCCGAATGCTCATGGATTGGGCAAATGTTACAGAAAAGTTTAGTTCGTTGGGGCTCGGTCAAGATCCGGCACGAAGCAGGACGCCTCGCGGAAAAACCCGTTTATATAAATAATTAAATGTACGCAATCGTAGAAATTAACGGTCAGCAGT
>ULYQ01007455.1_pt1 | contig 13234 bp, 9 predicted proteins | sample 1962271 | NCBI WGS metagenome assembly ULYQ01 (sample SAMEA4835865, study PRJEB28245) | human gut metagenome | biome: gut microbiome; material: fecal sample | place: Denmark | collected 2008
CCCACGATTATCAGCAACGCGCCGATAAGGAACGACAACAATAAGCCCGTCGGCACAGGTTGTATCGACAGACACATTATCGCAACTATGATGATTATCGGCAAGGTCGATACGAAAGATTCCCTTATTTTTTCCGTGATAAGGGCGCGCTTCTTATGCACTGCCTGCGCGTCGATTTTATTGAGTTTTTTTGCTTCCTTCTTTTTCATTACGTTTCTTATTATACATAAATATAGTCTTTATTGCAAGTATATAATTATTACTTAATATTTACCTAATATTTACCTAAATTTTATACACTTGTAAGAAAATTCGGTTTTTGAAAAAGAGCAACAAAAAAGCACGCGACGAGCGCGTGCTTTCGCTACTAATCAAGGCTTAAAAGAAAGGATTTATTTCGTCTTCGGCGATAATCTTGTCAATCATCTCGTAGAAGTCCCATTTCAGGACGTCCCAATATCCGCCGACGGTACCGTGGTTCGTGTTATAGTAGCAAATCGTCGTGGTCTGGCGCGCTTCCGGCAAGGGATAAATCGCGCGGCCTTTCGTGTTGCTTATCGTCTTGTCGCCATTGTAGTTAAGTCCGCCGAGGCATGCGTTGGTGGGCATCGTTCCGTCGCCGTCGCCAAAGAGTATCGCTTTGTGGTCGTAGGAATAATATTCGATGCTGGTAAGCGGCGTGTCGTACTTATGGTTTTTGGTGTCCCACATTTCGTAAGTAACCTTGTTGACCTTAACGGTGTCGGTGTCTTTCGTCACGATTTGAACGCTCTTTTTGGTGTTGTATCCGACGCCCAGGCAATAAGTCGTGTTCACGAGTTCGGGCGCGTAAACGTTGGCGTCTTTGTCGTTCACGCTTTCTTTGACGTAGAAGGAATCCCAGTATGCCGGCAGGTTTTTCATGCCGGGTTTAAGTTTGTCGTAAATGCCGTCGACGCCCGGTTTCCAGTCGCTGGTGTGCGCCCAGGGACGCGAGCAGTACCATTCGTACATATCTTTCACGGGTACGCCGTCAACGTAAACGGGGCTTTCGTTCTCGCCGTAATAATCGGAATCCGCAAAGGTCTGGAACGGCAGAAGTTGCATTACGGAAGTAAGATTCTGCGCAAGCGGTCCCGCAAGTTTCTTTATGCCTTCCGAAATCGCGTCGACGCCCAGAACAACGCCGCCGAGGGTGTCGCCGACCGTTCCGTTTACAACGTCGGCAATCGCTCCGATGGGATCGTCAAGATAATAAATCGCGTCAAGCGAGCCCGCAGTTGCAGGCGAAAACGCGCGATACGAGCGAATGATCTGGTTCGGTTTTTTGACGTCGGTTTGTCCGGGGTTTTTCGCTTCCGCTTCCAACCATTTGTTTTGAAGTCTTGCGATATATCCCGCAACGACGGGGCCGCCCATACTGTGCGACGTGAGAATTACTTCTTCCCAGCCGTTGGTCTGAATGAATTGTTCAAGAAGTTCGGAATTGACCCTGTTGTCGATGCGCCAGTCGTAGTTGAAAACGACGACGTCCCAGCCCTGCTTTTCGTATCTGGCTTTCAGGTCCAGGCATTGCTGACGATACGCGGCGATTGCGCCGTATTGAATTTTTTCGCCTGCCGTGTATGCGCCGTATCCGTCGACGACTTCGCCGGAATCGTTATACAGCGTTGACTTGAACGTGCCGTCCGCGGTTGTGGGGCGAACGTTTGCGGGGCGCAGATTCGGATTGTTGCTTTTGCCCTGCTCGTCAAGCGTGATTTGCCATAATAAGTTTTCGACGGATTCGTCCTTGTACTTCATAATGCCGTCGATTAAGTCGTACGTCGTTTTGTCGGTAAGCACCGCCATGACAAGTCCCATCATATCCCCGCCGGGGAATACCTGCTGGAAATAAACGCCTTCGGCAACGGGATCCCAGATTGCCTCGTTCGTCTTTGTGTCGTACAGCCCGCCCGAAAGCAACGCCGTACAAATGACGACAGCCTTTTTATTCTTCGACGTTTCGCCCGGGGTTTCGCCGCATGCGGTAAGCACGCCAAGGCTCAAAACAACCACCACTATTACAAGCAGAATGCCGATAAGTTTCTTCTTCGCCTTCATATTTTCCTCCTGAAAAAGGTAACACTAACCCTTATACATTACTATAATAACATTACTTTGTGAAAATAACAACAACTTTCGTTTACATTTTTTGCCCGACACCATTAAAAACCGACAACGAAAAACGGCAATCCCGCCGTTTCGGAATTGCCGTTTCGTCTGCTTTTTGAATTAAATTTCCGTCACCGTAAGAATTGCTTGTCCGGTTGATTTATGAAAAATTGTACTGGGCGTTGTAGATTTCGGCATAGAAGCCGTTCTTTTTAAGCAGTTCTTCGTGAGTGCCCGATTCCACGACGTCGCCGTTTTTGATGACAAGAATCACGTCGGCATTGACGATTGTCGAAAGCCTGTGAGCGATGACGAAACTGGTTTTCTTACGCATGAGTTTGTCCATTGCTCCCTGTATCAGAAGTTCCGTGCGGGTATCGACCGAGCTTGTCGCTTCGTCCAGAATCAGCAAAGGTCTGTCCGACAAAAACGCCCTTGCGATCGTCAGCAACTGCTTTTGTCCGCCCGAAAGGTTTGTGAGCGATTCGTTGACGACGGTGTCGTAGCCTTCGGGCAGCATCCTTATAAAGCCGTCGGCGTGCGCGGATTTGGCGGCGGCGATAACTTCTTCGCGCGAAACGTTGTCTTTTCCGTAAGCGATATTGTCGTAAATCGTGCCGCCGAAAAGCCAGGTGTCCTGCAACACCATCGAGAAACAACCCCTTACGCTTTCGCGCGAGACTTTGCCCGTATCCGTGCCGTCGATTATTATTTTGCCGGAGTTCGGATCGTAAAATCGCATAAGAAGATTGACGATTGTGGTTTTGCCCGCGCCCGTAGGCCCGACGATCGCCACCTTTTGCCCTTTTTCGACGTGGATATTCATATCTTTGATAAGCGGGTTTTCGGGATTATAAGAAAACGCGACGTGGTTGAAGTCGACGACGCCCTGAACATTTTCGGGCATCTCGCCTTCCCTTACGTCCATTTCGGGTTCGTCAAGCACCTCGTACACCCTTTTCGACGCCGATGCAACCCTTTGAATACTGCTTATCGCGCCGGCGATTCTTTCAAGCGGGGACGAAAACATTTTTGCGTAAATGACGACGGCGATAATGTCCGCGACGCTGACTACGTTGCCGCCGATTTTCATACCTTCGATTGCGAAATACGCGCCTATTAAACATATCGCGACGTAGGCGATATTGTTCGTGAGCGACACGACGGGCGTGATTATCGACGACAGGAACGTCGCCCTTTCTTCCGCCTTGCACATTTCGTCGTTGACGCGCGCGTGCTTTTCTTCCTGGCGGTTTTCCACGTTGTAACTTTTTATCGTCTGATACCCGGAATACGTTTCTTCGACAACCTGATAAATCTCGCCGGACGATTTGAACATCTTATCGAAATAAGGTTCGCTCTTCTTTGCGATGACGTACGACACGACAACCGATGCAGGCACAAACGCGATAACAATCAGCGCAAACACCCAGTTTATCGTGAAAATCATAACGATAATCGTCAGAAGTTGCAAAATGCCCATTAAAAGCGTTTCGACAATACTATGTATACTGTTGCCCATTTGCGACACGTCGCCCGTCATTCTGTCAAGAAGTTGCCCCGCTTCCGTCCTGTCGACGTAAGACACGGGCAGGTACTTGATTTTCGTGGACATATCCATGCGAAGTCCCGCCGTAAAGTGCATGCTGACAATCTTGTTCGACGCCAGCATTTCGACGTAACTCAGCACCGAATACGCCGTATATATGATGATAAGAAGTATGAGTGTGTTTTTGATTTGTCCGACAAGATCGCCCGTCCCGTTATATGCGTTCAGGACGTCCAGAGCGTCCGACAAGAACTTGGGCGCGGCAATGTTTGCCGCCATCGTAAGCGCGCTTAATACGCACACCAACACCATGCCCCATTTGATTCTGCCGATTTCTCGGACAAGGCGCAGAATTATACTTTTCGTTTCGTTTTTCGTCATTTTGTCGCCGCTTCGAAACTTTTTCATAATGCGCCTCCTTCGACATTTTGCCCCGTCTGCGACTCGTAAATTTCACGATATTGTCTGCACGACGAAAGCAGGTCTTTGTGCGTTCCGCGCCCGACGATGCGCCCTTCTTCCAGGACGAATATTTTGTCCGCCGACGCCGCCGTCGACGCGCGTTGCGTCATTACGATTTTCGTTTTTCCCGAAAGGGTTTTATCGAGGTTTTCCTTGACGTGCGCTTCGGTCAGGAAGTCAAGCGCGGAAAAACTGTCGTCGAAAAGATAAATCGAACCCTTTTTAAGCATTGCGCGCGCAATCGACAGACGTTGTTTTTGTCCGCCCGACAGATTACTGCCGCCGCTTAGTATTTCGTAGTCGAGCCCCGTTTCGAGGTTTTCGACAAATCCTTTCAGTTCCGCGATTTTAAGCGCGTCGTACACTTGTTCGTCGGAAGCGTCCGCCGCCGACATTCTGACGTTGCTGCCTATCGTGCCCGAAAATATCGTGGCGTTTTGAAGCACGCACGTCACGTTGTTTCTGACGCGTTTTCCGCTGATTTCCGACACGGATTTTCCGTCGTAGGATATTTCGCCCGAAGTCGGGTTAAAAAACTTCATAATAAGTTTGACAATGCTGCTTTTTCCGCTGCCCGTACCGCCGATGAACGCGACCTTTTCGCCGGGCGCGATATCGAAAGACACGTCGCTCAACGCGTTCTCCGACGCCCCTTCGTATCTGAAATCGACGTGCGAAAATTTAAGTGCGCCCGAAAAAGCGGGCAGGTTTTCGTCGTCGGGTTCTTTTTGAACTTCCGTTTCCAGAATCTCGTTGATACGTCTGCTGTTTACGGCGACTTTCGGCAAAAACGCAAGCATCATCGCAAACATCATAATGCCGTTCATGACAAGCGCGACGTACTGCACGATCGCGATAATATCCGCCCCCGTAACCGCCGACTTTCCGCCCTGCATAAGCTTTGCGCCGACGTACAGGATAAGAATCGTGACAAGGTTAAGCCCCAGCATGATAACCGGCGTAAGAAGCCCCATATTGACGTTGGCTTTTATGATGTTTTTCGCCATGACGAGCGTGGCCTCGTTGGCGCGGTCGCACTCGCGGTCTTCCCTGTTGAACGCGCGGATAACGCGGATACCCGTCAACCTTTCGCGGATAATGCTGTTCTGTTTGTCGATGTATTCGTCGCTCTTTTCCCAAAGAGGCATAATGCGACGCACGACGAAATACAGCACCGTCACGACGACCGGCACGAACGTGAACATAATAAGCGCAAGCCACGGATCGGCAAGAAACGCCAGCGCGCTTCCGCCAAGCACCAGAATGGGAATACTGATGACACCCTGCATAAGCATACTCGCGCACTCTTCCAGAAGCCAGATATCGTTTGTGCTTCTCGTGATGAGCGCGCCCGTGCCCCAGTGATTGAGTTGGTCGGGATTGAGCGTGTTTACCTTTTTGAAAATTACTTCGCGCAAGGTCTTTGAATATCTGCTGACGACGCCCGCCGAGATTTTGTAAGACAAAATGCCCACGACAAGCCCCATTATCGACACGCCGAGCATTATCCCGGAACACGCAAGCGTAACCGTCATATTCTGCCCGCCGATACCGTATTCCACGATATAACTCATAAGATACGGCAGCGCAAGACTTGCCGCCGAGGTTATCAGCGTCAGAAATACGACCAGCACTATTCTGCCCGCGTCGGGCTTTAACAGACGAAGCAACTTAAACATACTTTGAGATTATACCACACTGCACGCGGCGTTTGCGAGCGTAAAGATAACAAAACAATATATTTAATTATAATTAGGATTTCCCGCAACAAAAAACCGCCCTAAAACCACCGTCTTTCCTGCCGCATCCTGTCTTGCAAATCAACGGCACGGCTTTTGCCGTGCAAAATCCACACATAGTAAGTATAAAAAAGACAAGTCGAACAGCGTTCAACTTGTTTCTCGTTTGGCTATACAGTACAAAATAGCTACACTGCCATTACCATTTACAGCCCTCGTTTTTGAATGTCTCCTATCGTTCTATTATGTATTATTTCCTTTGGGTTTGACAAATCACCGTATAAGTTATTTTGATAATTTCCTCATTTGCTTTTTCATATTGAGCACTATAGGATACATGATGAACCTAAAAATTTTGCCGGACCTTAAATAGCAATATACTTCATTCCAAAGGGCATAGAATGCGCATTTTGCATCGCACTTCTCACTTGTTTCATACTTTTTTTTGTAGGTCTTGTAAAGATGAAAGCAGGGACCTGTAAGATTGTTAAGTTGGAAAAGGTCATACTCCTTGTCGGCATACATTGAGTTCAAAGGATCAATAATTGCTGAAATTTCAAAAGGCTTTTTCACCATGACGTTCATTACGTTCAAATCGCCATGAATGAGAGAAGGCGTTGTCACTTTTTCCGAGAAAATCTCATCATACATAGAGTACGCCTTCTTCATTGTGTTGAAAACTAAACCTTCAAGTTTGCCTATTTTGTTCATCTCCTCTGCTTTTGCCAAAATGTCGAGAACAAAAGGTTTATAATAATCTTGCCAACTGTCAAAGGTGGGATTTTCAATGTCGCCAAACTTTTCGGCGGTGCAACCGTGTATGCTGTTCATTGCTTCCGTCAACTTGTCCGCAAATGCGCGTTTTGCCTTTGGCGATTTAAAAAGAAGACCAAAACTGTTAAAAGCGTCTTTACCCTCTACATACTCCATTGCCATACAATCAATGGGCTTATCTGCCGTATTATCGTATGTAAAGTACACTTTTGGGAATTTGACCGTTGAATGTGCGCCCAAAACTCCAAGCTGATAGGCCTCTTTTTTGTGCATGCCTTCTATCTTAAACGTCTTCACAACAAGAGTGCCCGGTTCTTTGTCAATGTCCACCTTGTAGACAAAACCAAAAGAGCCTCCTCCCAAGAATTTAATGCCCAAAACCTTGCATTCAAGCCTTTCAACCACTACCGCTCTGATAAGCTCGAGCAACTGTTTTTTGTCAGTACATAGCTCTTTCTTTTCTTCCATAAATAACTCCTTAATGTAATATCTTGAACACGCAAATCAAATTGGTGTTATACAATGTCTCATTTTAATACGCAAGTCTTTGAACTCTTCATTCTCCAAATTTCCATAATATCATTTCTTATCCTCCTTAGTTGTTTTATTGTATTCAACAACAGATGCCACAATTGAATACGCCACCATAATTCCCATTGCGATGACAAGAAGAATTGTTGAACTGAGAGTGCCGTCTATAACAAGCGCAACTATCAATCCAATAATGAGAATAGTGCTGAAGAGTTTATTTTTTTTGAAATAATGTACGCCAAGAGCACCAAAAAGTGCTGCTAGAATTTGTCTAAATGCCGGAGCGATCTTCAAATCCATTATATCGTCCATATAAGGGAGCAAGCCAAACACGCAAATTGTAAGCACTATAAGGGTGACTATATTTGATACCGCCACAGCCACGGTCACCATACAATCCTTATGAGTTTGTGAACAACCATCATCAAGCGAACCGATGGCATTAAGGGCACACGGTACTTTTATATTGGAAACGTTGCCCGTCAAAAAACTAAGATATGTACCGTATATGCCAATAGTTGATATATAAGGGAATGCACTGAATATTGCCGCGGGATAAAACAAAATTGCAATTGGCAACATTGACTTGGCAAGTTGTCCGCCATCCGGCCACACTTCAAGGACGATACAAGTTACAAGTGGTGCGCCAATTATAAATATGAGTGAAAGTATATCCCAAATTAAAATGGATTTTTTGTTCACGTCAAGTCCTCCACTCAAAATTTGCTACATTCTCCGGAATAACCAATGAAAGCAACATCACAATCACAAACGCAAGAAGCATTGATATGGGCATCGCCAAATTTTTAAGCCAAACCTTTTTTTCGCCAAGTTTTGAAAATAGGACCATAAATCCCCCTGACAAAAGCACTGTGAGCAAGGACAAAAATCCCGCACCATCTCCTGCAACTTCCGGCGAACCCTCTGCTGCAATTTGCTTAACGAAGTACACGCCTATGATTCCAATATACATTAGATTGCCAAAGCGACTTACGCTCATAGAGAGTATTTTCAGCCACTTAGATTTTTTCTTTTTTGAAGAGTTCTCCTCAACCCTTGCCTCTTTAACAACATTTTCGCTTTCGTTTTCCGTGATGTTTACAACCGCAATATTCTCATCTAAAACAGTGCTGTTTTCTTCACTTTGATTAAGGACAACATCCGTTGTTTCAGCAGAATCAGCGGTTTGTATATCACAAACTACCACTTCAATCTCTTTTTTTGACTTTTTCTTCTTTAAACTCAAAAATGCAATGAGTATGAGTCCCGCAACTCCCGATAAGGACGTTCCCCAAAGCACTGTTACAAGCACTGTGGGAGAAAGGGCTGTACTTGCAAGGTCAAGGCCAAAGACGTTGAGTATGGTCTCCGCCGCTAAAATGTTGTCTTGAACAGAGCCGGTAAATATGCTTCTTATGAACACCAACTCATTACCAAGCGATCTTGCCAACGGAATTATTGTCAGGGATACTGCAAAAGCGGGAAGAATGCTGAATATGGCACTTGACAAAATGTTGCTCTTCATTTTTGTAGAGACAACTTCTTCCTTTTTACTCTTATAAACTGCGTACACCAAAAAGAATAAATTTTGTACAATCATAAAGACAAAGCAACATATTCCGATTATCAATAAAACTTGATTCACACTGCCTCCTCGTCTTCAAGATTGTTCTTGGCAAACTCAATTAATTTCTTTGAAAAATCATATTCTGCTTCAAATATGCGCTTATAGTTTTCTTCGCCAAATTAACAAGAGATTATGTCTTATTCCTAATAAACCTGTTTTATTTTCCGTAAATGCTTTTGCATCTACAAAATCTCCTCATCGACATTATATTATTTTTTATATAAAAAATCAAGGGGGAGGATAGGCAGTTTTCTCGTTTGGTGGAGATGCGGGGTTTGCCTTACAGCGATTGTTACCGTAGGTCAATCGCGTGCAGCCGAAGGGGTTCACACGGCGACGCCGTGTTGCGATTTTTCAAAATCGCAATAAATCCCCGCATTGACGACATAGAAAAACAAGTTGAACAGAAAGTTCAACTTGTTTCTCGTTTGGTGGAGATGCGGGGATTTGAACCCCGGTTCGTCCTTCTACACCCGACACCTTCTACATGCTTATTCGGTGATTAAGTTCTCTTACCGTCGTTCGCCGACAGACGGCGGTTTTGAAGAGGCGGAGAATGCCGATTTACTTACCGCCGTGGGTAAATCCGTAGCCCGTTCAGTATGACGCCGATTGCTTACGGAACAGGAACGTAAGGTCGACGTGCCGCTAATTAATTAAGCAGCGAATGCGAACGCAGGAGCGTTCACTTTTTCGTTATTTTTTGCGTTTAATTTTAATTTTCCGTCTTTAACGCAGCCGGACCTGCGACATGCTTCTTATCGTCCATACAAAAACGTCGAATCCAAAAACATCCCCGTGGACAAAATAACGAAAAAAGTATTAAGTTGATATATTTCGCGGTTTACCGTACGAAACGATACGATAAACCGTTTGATTTGCAGTATTGTTTTTTGCCGCTTATTTTGAAATCGTGTCGATTTCAAAGGGCGTGACCTGATAAACGTAGTAGTTGAGCCAGTTGTAATACAGGAGATTTGCCGTGCTGCCCCAGCTCATATTTATCGTGCCGTCCGCGTTGTAATAATTTTCGGGCGGGGCGATTTCAAGCCCTTTTTCTTTGTCGCGAAGGTATTCTCTTTCCAGCGTTTCGCGGTCGTATTCGCTGTGTCCCGTAAGGAAAATGCGGCGGTTGTCTTTTGACTTTATAATGGACGGGCCGCACTTTTCGCCCGACACCAGCACTTCAAGATACGGGCATTTTTTCAGCTTTTCTTCGTCGATTGCGGTATGGCGCGAATGCGGGATCATAATCGCGTCGTCCATGCCTTTTAGCAGCGGCTCGTGCAAGACGCACTTAACGTTGTTATACACCCCGAAAAGTTTTTTGTCAAGCAGATGCTTATTTATGCCGTAGTAGTAATAAAGCGCCGCCTGCGCGCCCCAGCATATAAACATCGTGCTGGTGACGTTTTCGTCCGCAAAATCAAGGATTTCTTGAAGTTCCGCCCAATATTTGACGTCGGTAAACGGCAGAGTTTCGACAGGCGCGCCCGTGATTATCATACCGTCGAACTTCATTTTTTTGATTTCGTCAAGGCTTTTGTAAAACTTGTCGAGATAAGTTTCGCTCGTATGGTTTGCCTTGTACGTCGACGTTTTGACAAGCGTGACGTTCACTTGCAAAGGCGTATTGCCGAGCAACCGCAGCAGCTGCGTTTCGGTAACTTCCTTTGTGGGCATAAGGTTCAGAATTGCGATTTCGATGGGGCGAATGTCCTGCGACACGGCGCGGCTGCCGTCCATGACGAAAATCTTTTCGTGAAGCAGACTGTCGAATGCAGGAAGGTCGCGCGGGATAACGATCGGCATATCACTTCACCGCCGTTTCAAGCGCCTGACGGATATCTTCAATCAGGTCGTCTGCGTTTTCAAGCCCCAGGCTTACGCGGATAAGGTCGGGAGAAATGCCCGCCGCCGTCAACTCTTCGTCGGTCATCTGGCGATGCGTCGAACTTGCGGGGTGCAAGCAGCAACTTCTTGCGTCGGCAACGTGCGTTTCGATTGCGATGATTTTCAGCGCAGCCATAAATTTTTCGGCTTTTTCCCTTCCGCCCTTCACGCCGAAGCTGACGACTCCGCACGCGCCGCTTTGAAGATACTTTTTCGCAACGTCGTAATACTTGTCGCCTTCGAGCAGCGGATACGAAACCCACGCGACGTTCTCGTTTTCCGACAAGAACTTCGCGACGGCAAGACCGTTTTCGGCGTGGCGTTTCATTCTGACGTGCAGGCTTTCAAGCCCGAGATTAAGATAAAATGCGTTTTGCGGCGACTGAATCGAGCCGAAATCTCTCATAAGTTGCGCCGTCGCTTTCGTGATGAACGCGCCTTCTTTCCCGAAACGCTCTGCATAAACGATGCCGTGATAACTGTCGTCGGGGGTGGTGAGCCCGGGGAATTTGTCGGCGTGCGCGAACCAGTCGAACTTGCCCGCGTCAACGATTGCGCCGCCGACCGCCACACCGTGACCGTCCATATATTTCGTCGTGGAATGCGTTACGATATCCGCGCCCCACTCGATAGGACGGCATTGCACGGGCGTTGCGAACGTATTGTCGATAATAAACGGAACGCCGTGTCGATGCGCTACCCGCGCGAATTTTTCAATGTCCAAAACGGCAAGCGCGGGGTTTGCGATGGTTTCGCCGAACAACGCTTTCGTATTCGGGCGGAACGCCGCTTCGAGTTCTTCTTCCGTGCAGTCGGGCGATACGAACGTAAAATCGATGCCCATCTTTTTCATCGTAACCGCAAACAGGTTGTACGTGCCGCCGTAAATTGCGGAACTGCTGACGACGTGGTCGCCGCAACTTGCGATATTGAACACGGCGTAAAAGTTTGCCGCCTGACCGCTTGACGTGAGCATACCCGCCGTTCCCCCTTCAAGTGCCGCGATCTTTGCCGCGACGTAATCGTTGGTGGGGTTTTGAAGCCTTGTGTAGAAGTACCCGCTTGCTTCGAGATTGAAAAGTTTTGCCATTTCGGGGCTCGAATCATACTTAAACGTGGTGCTTTGCACGATGGGGATCTGACGGGGCTCGCCGTTTTTCGGAGTATAGCCCGCCTGTACGCATAAAGTATCGATTTTTTTATCCATAAATATCTCCTATCTCGCGCCGTACTCTTTCAATACGCGGTCGAGTTTTCTTTTGTTTTCTTTTTCCGAAATCGCGTCTCGTTTGTCGTGCAGTTCTTTGCCCCTTGCGACGCCGAGTTCGACCTTTACGAGCGCGTCCTTGAAATAAAGTTTCGTGGGGACAAGGGTATATCCCTTTTGTTCCACCTTTTGTTTCAGTTTTCTTATTTCCGACTTATGCAACAGTAAGCGACGGTTACGCATCGGATCGATTTTGAACATCGTCGCCATTTTATACGGCGAAATGTGCATGCCGACAAGGAAAACCTCGCCGTTTTTCACGATTGCGAAACTGTCTTTCATATTGACGTTATTAAGCCTTAACGACTTTACCTCGTGTCCTTCGAGAGCGATGCCCGCTTCCAGAGTGTCTTCGATAAAATAGTCGTGATACGCTTTTTTGTTGGTGGCAATGATTTTATTGCCGTCTTGCTTTTTCTTCATAAACCGAGAAATTTACACGGCGGATTTCGCGGGAAATGCCGTCGACTTTAATTTTTATTTTATCGCCCAACGAATAAACGTGTTTGCCCGAAGAAAGGGTGAACCGCCCTTCGTCGAATTTATATTTTCCGGCGGGAAGTTTGTCAAGCGAGATAAACCCTTCCACCGTGTTTTGAAGTTGAACGAACACCCCGAAACCCGTTACGCCGCTGATTATACCGTCGTAAATTTCGCCGGATTTGTCCGCCATATACAGCATTTTGAAGTAATCGTCGCCGTCGCGCTCGGCACATTCCGCGGCGATTTCCCTTTCCGACGATATTGCCGCCGCCTTTTCGCACCTGATAAGCGTTTTCGTAATCTCCGCGCCCGACAGTTGTCCATTAAGCATCTTTTTGATGACGCGGTGGATGGTCAGGTCGGGATAACGGCGTATCGGCGACGTGAAATGACAGTAGTATTCGAGCGCAAGCCCGAAGTGTCCCGCATTCCCCGTCGTGTACTTCGCCTTTTGCATACTGCGAAGCATGACTTTGCTGATTATGCGCTCTTCCGCCGTGCCTTTTATGTCGTCCAGCAGTTTCTGATACTCCGACGCGTGCATGCTCTGGTGCACGACGAAGTTATAATTGAACGACGAAACGAACTTTTTGAATTCCAGCACTTTTTCTTTATTCGGCGCTTCGTGCACGCGGTAAACGAAAGGCAGCTCGGTATGATACATAAACTCCGCAACGGTTTCGTTTGCAAGCAGCATAAATTCTTCGATAATAAGGTTGCTTTCGTAATAAGGATAAGGCGCGACGTCCAAGACCTTCCCGTCTTTTATCGTAAAC
>ULYQ01030436.1_pt1 | contig 13058 bp, 11 predicted proteins | sample 1962271 | NCBI WGS metagenome assembly ULYQ01 (sample SAMEA4835865, study PRJEB28245) | human gut metagenome | biome: gut microbiome; material: fecal sample | place: Denmark | collected 2008
GGTTTTTTGCGCAAAACGAAGGGCTTGTTTTTGCATTAGAAAGCGCGCATGCGGCAGCCTTTGCTTTAAAATTGGCGCCGACTTTGCCCAAAGATAAAATTCTTATTTTGAATATGAGCGGGCGGGGCGATAAAGATTTATTTATTACTTGCCCTTATTTTCGGCGCGATGCATGGCGCGAGTTTTTAAAAAATGAGCTTGCCGCATTAGAATAAAAAAAACGGAGAAAATAGAATGTTTTTTGAAAATAATTTGGCGTTTACCGTGGAAAATATATTCAAAGAAAATAGAATATTTTTTGAATAATTTTTGAATATTTGAACGGAGAAAATAATGCCAAAAATTAAATTGATGAGTCATTTGATTGCGGATTTTCCCAATCGCAATATTGCGCTTGCCGCCGCAGAATCTTTAATTCAAGGTGGGGCAACAACCCTTGAAATTCAACTGCCATTTTCTGACCCAAGTGCGGATGGCGCGGTTATTGCCAACGCTTGCACGCGCGTTTTGCAAAATGGCTACAAAACGGCACAAGCCTTTGATTTTATTAAAGAATTAAAGGCGCAACACCCAAAAACGTCAATGGCATTGATGAGCTACGCCTCGCTAATTTTCACCCCGGGCGTTGAAAATTTTTGCAGGCAAGCAAAGGCGGCGGGCGTGGATGCCTTGATTGTGCCTGATTTGCCTTTTGATTGTGACGAAAATTTGCGAAAAAATGCGGAAAATCAAAAGATTATGATGATTCCCGTGGTGGCGCCATCAATGGCAAAAACGCGCATTGAATTTTTATTAAAAGAAAATTTTCCGATGATTTACGCGGCATTGCGGCGCGGAATCACTGGTTCTGAAACGCAAATCACCGATGAAACGGTTGCTTTTTTAAAGTTACTCAAAAAGAATGGGGCTAAAATTTTGGGCGGATTTGGCGTCTCCAACGCTGCAACCGCTCGCACCATCGCTCCGTTTGTTGATGAAATCGTAGCTGGTAGCGTTTTTGTGAAAATTATTGAAGAAAATCAAAATGATATGCTGGCTTTAAAAACAAAACTAAGGAATAAGGCAAGGGAGTTGACGGAATTTTAATTTCCACGGTGAACGGAGTTTTTTTCAAAAAAAGAATCGGTTGTCCGTGGATTTTATTATAACCACACCAAAATTTTCAATGAAGGCGTTTAATTATTAAATTGCAATTTCTGTTTAACATTGTTAAATTATTTAACGCTTAATGAATTAAATGATATTGAAAATCATAAAGTAACCAAAAAAAGCGAAATGGGATTCACATTTGACGAGCAATTAAAACTATTTCTAGGAGAACGCCACGCTCCAAATTTAGCAAAATTGACGAAGTTTGAGTTTAAAAAACATCCACAATTTAATATTAAAGATGAATGGCTCGAACCAATGCAAATGCGTATTCAAGAAAGAGCGAAAATCGCTTTAAACTTTTCAGTCTTCCTAAAAACAAGCAACGCCTGATAATTTATATTATGTAAAGTAGACTTTTCACTGGTGCTCAAGGGCAGATAGTATGTGTTATGTAAAGTTGGATTTCATAGGGTTATTGTGTTACTTCACTCTTCGTCTTAAAAAAATCCTCATTGAGCGTGTAATTTTATCTCGTAATGTCAATTTTCAAAAGAATTTGAATATTTCGCCAACTTTGACGATTCGCGTGAAGGTTTTTAAGTTAAAGCGAGAGCGTGCGCCCGTGCTGGTGCGTGTTCACGTATGCGTTTTACGTTTTTCTGCTTTTAACATTTTCGGCGTGTTGTTTTGTTAGGCAGCGTTCCAGTTTGCGCATTAAAAGTTTGTCAATTTCTTTTTCGTTTTCAAGTTCTTGTTCAATGCGTTTGTTTAGTTCGTTGCGGATTTTTTCAAAGGCGGCAACTGCTAAAACTTTTGGTTTTTTATTTTCGGCATTGATGAGCTTTACCATATCGTAGTTTGCTTGAAAAGTTAACCAAAATTGCGCACGCCTGCCAAATCCAAACGGCGTGCAAAGTCAAGGCTCATTTTTGTTTTCCCTTTTAAAAAGTTTGAAAGGGTTGTAAGTGGCATATCAAGCATTTCGGCAGCTTGTTCAATGGTTAACCATAATCATCAAACAAAACTCTTTTTAAAACTTCGCTTGGTGGGGTATGAGTTTTTGGGAATATTGTTGTCATTTTTAGCTAGTCGACCACTCGATTCTTTCATTAATGGAATTGCAAAAATCCCTATTCTGCTTGACTGATTGATAAAAAACAAAATTTTTTAGTTGTTTTTTAATCTTGCCAAGCCTTTGTTTTGTATTTAAAATTCGCCATTCGCACCCAACACAACCCCAAACTTTTTTTGAGAACGCTTATGAGCACCGATTTCAAAAAACTTGCCTTGTTGTTTTTGATTCCTTTTGCCTTGGTCGCTTGCGGTGGTGGCGAAGAGGAAGAAGAATCTTCTGACAGTGCCGCTTCTTCCGAGCCAACAGCTGCCGCCCCAAAAAAGAAAAAACGCAAAAAAGGCGAGCCCGTGTTGGTAACAACTGGCAAAACGCATTTTGTTAATATTTGCATGGATGTAACTGATGCCACTTTCGGCAAAGGCGACCCGAACATCAAGCTATTTACCAAATCTGCTTGCGAAGGCGAGTTGTTGCAGGCTTTTTATGAGCACCAAACTTTGCGCGAAAACCGCAACAACACCATCAGTTTCAACGCCGACCACGTGTTGTATCGCTTATACAACACGCCAAAATATTGGTCAAAGGAAAAAACTAATCAAGTGCGCAAGGAACGCGAAGCCAAAGCCAAAGAGCAGGCAGAACGCATCAAGCAACGCAAAGAAGAATTGCAAAAACGCCAAGCCGAGCAAGAAGCCAAACAAGTCGAGCAAACCGCGCAAGCTTCTTAGTTTAGCCATTTTTCCACGGTAAACTTTTGATTTTTTTGAAAAAATACTCCGTTTGCCGATTCTTTTTTATTAAAAAATCCACGATTTTTCGTGGATTTTTGCTTTTTGCACGAACCCGTTTTTTTTGAAAAAAAATTTTTGTTTACCGTGGATTTTTGCATTTTTAATATTTTCCACGGTAACCCTTTGTTTTTTTAGCTTTTTTACGCGAATTCTTTGTGTTTGTTTAATTTTTAAAAAAATCCCCCAAGCCTGCTTTTATTTTTGGCACAATGGCGATTTTTAAAAAAACGCAAGGGGAACGCAATGTCCAACATTCCAAACAATTTGAAATACACCGACACGCACGAATGGCTCAAAGCCGATGGCAACACCTTTTTGCTTGGCATCACCGACCACGCGCAGGATGCCTTGGGCGATGTGGTTTTTGTGGAATTGCCCGAACTTGGCAGAAAACTTGCCAAGAATGAGGCTTTTGCCGTGGTGGAATCGGTGAAAGCTGCTTCCGACATTTACGCGCCCATTGCAGGCGAAATTGTAGAAGTGAATGAAACGCTAAACGACAATCCCGCGCAAATCAACACAAACCCTTATGATGCTTGGCTGGTGCGCATCAAAGCCAGTGATGAATCCGAGTTGGAATTGCTCTTAACCCCTGAAAAATACAAAGGCGTGGCGGATTCCGAATGAATACTTTTGCAAATCGGCATATTGGCATTTCTTCTGATGATTGCCAAAAAATGCTCAAAACACTTGGTTGCAATTCTTTGGAAGCACTCATTGAACAATGTTTGCCAAGCGATATTGCACCGATTAAAAATTTTGATTTTGCGCCAAAAACCGAAGCGGAAGTTCAAACCTTTTGGAAAGATGTTGCCGCACAAAACGGCACGGCAAAATCCTTTATTGGCCAAGGCGTGGGCAATGTTTTCTTCCCTGCCCTATTGCGCCGCCAAATTTTTGAAAACCCCGCGTGGTATTCGGCTTATACGCCTTACCAAGCCGAAATTTCCCAAGGTCGCTTGGAAGTTTTGATGATTTTCCAAGAGATGATTGCGGATTTAACTGGCTTAGATGTCGCAAACGCATCATTGTTGGATGAAGCCAGTGCCGCTGCCGAAGCCATGCTGATGGCGCGGCGTATTAGCAAAAACAAAACACCGCGATTTTTGGTGGATTCGGGCGTTTTTGCGCACGTTTTGGCTGTTTTAAAAACGCGCGCAGCGGGCGCTGGCGTGGAGTTGGTGGTTTGTAACCCCAAAATCGCAACAGGCGAATTTTTCGGCGCTTTGTTTGCTTATCCACAAAAAAATGGCGAAATTGTGGATTTTAAGGAAGACGTGGAACGCTTGAAATCCCAAGGCATTGTTACGATTTTTTGCGCCGATTTGTTCTCGCTTTTATTATTAAAATCCCCTGCTGATTTTGGCGCGGATATTGCCATCGGCTCCACGCAACGCTTTGGTTTGCCGCCCGGCTTTGGCGGTCCGCACGCGGCGTTTTTGTCGGCAAAAAAAGAGTTTTTGCGGCACATTCCCGGGCGCATTATCGGTTTATCAAAAGATGCTTCGGGCACGCCTGCTTTTCGCATGGCATTGCAAACCCGCGAGCAACACATTCGGCGTGAAAAAGCGCATTCCAACATTTGCACGGCGCAGGTTTTAACCGCCATTTTAAGCACCTTTTTTGCGCTCTACCACGGGCAAAAAGGTTTGTGTGCCATTGCCAATCGCATTTATTTTTTGGCAAGCAAACTCAAAAATGCGCTTTTGAAATCAGGCGTTTTGGTGCGTAACAAAAATCTTTTTGATACTTTGCAGATTCAATGCGCCGCTCGTTCTTTAACCCAAAAAGCCGAAGAAAATGGCATGCTTTTTTGGTGTGAAAATGAAAATTTTTTGACCTTGACCGTGGATGAAACAACAACGCAATCGGATATTCAAAAAATCTTCACGCTTTTGAGCAATAAACCTTGGGATGTTGCATTGGATGATTTCACAGCGCCTGCTAATCCTTTTCAACGCACTGATACGCCTTTAAAACACCCGATTTTTTCGCGTTTTCAAAGCGAAGTTGCCTTAACGCGCTACATTCACGCTTTGGAAAACAAAGATTTTGCCCTCAACCGCGGGATGATTCCCTTGGGTTCTTGCACGATGAAGTTGAATGCGGCAAGCATTTTATCGCCTTTGTCGTGGGAAACATTAGGCAATATTCACCCTTTTGCACCCGAATCGCAAACAAAAGGTATGCGCCAAATTTTGCAAAAAACAGGCGAATATTTGAAAACAATCACAAAAATGGATGCCATCACCTTGCAGCCCAACTCTGGCGCACAAGGCGAGCTAACAGGGCTTTTGACCATTAAAAATTATTTGACAAGCCAAAATCAAATAGCACGCAAGGTTTGCTTAATTCCGCAATCGGCGCACGGCACAAACCCCGCTTCTGCCGCTTTGGCTGGTTTTGAAATTGTTACGATTTTGTGCGATATAGCGGGCAACATTGACTTTGCCGATTTTAAAGAAAAGGCGGAAAAACATAGTGAGCGTTTGGCTTGCTTAATGCTCACCTACCCTTCTACCCATGGCGTTTTTGAAGAGAATATTCCCAAAATTTGCGAAATTGTTCATCAACAAGGCGGGCAGGTTTATATGGATGGTGCGAATTTAAACGCCCAAGTTGGTTTGATGGCGCCGGGTTTGTTGGGCGCAGATATTGCACACATAAATTTGCACAAAACCTTTGCCTTGCCGCATGGCGGCGGCGGCCCGGGTGTTGGCGCTGTTGCTTGCAAAGCGCATTTGGCAAGATTTTTGCCGGGCGAAAATCGTGCGGATTCAGTTGCCGCCTACCCTTTTGGTTCGGCGCTGTTGAATGTGGCAACACTTTTTTATTTGGAACAAATGGGCGCGCGCAATTTAAAACGTGCTACGCAAACTGCCATTTTGAATGCGAATTACATTGCGGCGGCATTAAAAGACGATTTTCCGATTTTGTATGTTGGCAAAAATGCCCGCGTGGCGCATGAATGTATTGTGGATTTGCGCCCAATTAAAAAATCTTGCGGAATTACCGAAATTGACATTGCCAAACGTTTGATGGATTACGGTTTTCACGCACCAACTGTCTCATTTCCTGTGGCTGGCACGTTGATGGTAGAACCCACCGAATCCGAGCCATTAGAAGAGCTTGACCGTTTTATAAAAGCGATGAAAGCCATCAAGGCGGAAATTGCGCAAGTTGAAAACGGCACTTTGGACAAAACTGACAATCCGCTCAAAAACGCCCCGCATACCTTAAAAGAATGCACGGCAAATGCGTGGAATCACGCGTATTCGCGTGAAATGGCGGCATTTTCGGGCGATTGTGCAGAAAAATATTGGCCTGCGGTCAAACGCATTGACGATGTTTTTGGCGACCGCAACCCACAATGCCGCTTGCCGATTGATTTTTAAGGTTTTTTTTAAAATTTTCCACGGTAAACACCAAATTTTTTTGAAATTTTTTTGGGGTTTACCGTGGATTTTTGCGTTTAAAAAATTCGCCAAGAAGTTTTAAAAGAATGCGGTTTGATTGATTGATTTTATGCGTTTAGCAGCGCCGAAAAGGAATTGGAAAAAATTCAAAAAGGCGATAAAAAATCGGCATCACGCCAAGGCTTTTTTGAAATTTTTTTGGTGTTTACCGTGGAAAACCGCTTTTTTGGTTACAAAAACACACACAAAAGGTAAAATGCAAGGAATTTTTTTATACGGGAGATTTTGATGTCCAAAGCTATATTAACCGTCAATGCCGGTTCATCGTCCATTAAGTTTGCGCTTTTTCCTCTTACCAAACCCATTGCGCAACGCGCTTTTGTTTCCGGACAAATTGATGGCATTGGTGCTACGGATACCAAACTTATTGCAAAAGATTCACACGGCAATAAAATTGTTAACCGCACTTTATCGGGTGTGAATGGGGATTCCGTTACACACGATTCCGCTTTTAACGACCTTTTTGTGTGGTTTACCGAAGCTTACAAAGATTTTGAAATTGTGGCAGTTGGCCACCGCGTGGTGCATGGCGGCGATTTGTATTCCAGCCCAACCATCATCAAACCCGATGTTTTAAAACATTTGCAAGATTTTATTCCCTTTGCGCCTTTGCACGAGCCGCACAATATCGCAGGCATCAACGCCGTTAGCCATTTGCAACCGAATGTGCCGCAAGTGGCTTGTTTTGATACGGCTTTCCACCGCACGCAACCCGATGTGGCACAACAATTTGCGCTTCCGCGTTCGATCACGGCAAAAGGCATTAAACGCTATGGCTTTCACGGATTATCTTATGAATTTATTGCGCAAGCCCTGCCGCAATATTCGCACCGCGCCAAAGGTCGTGTGATTGTTTGCCATTTGGGCAACGGCGCAAGTTTGGCGGGAATGGTCAATCGCAAAGGCGTTTGCACGTCTATGGGTTTTTCAACCATTGATGGTTTGGTGATGGGCACGCGTTGCGGTGCAATAGATCCGGGCGTTTTAATTCATTTATTAAAAATGGAAAAAATGACACCAGACGCACTTGAAAAAATGCTCTATAAAGAATCGGGCTTACTTGGCGTATCGGGCATTTCGCAAGATATGCGCACGCTTTTGGCAAGCGATACGCCCGAAGCACGCGAAGCAGTGGATTTATTCTGCTACCGCATTGTGCGCGAAATTGGTTCAACAGTGACCGCAACCGGCGGCATTGACGCGTTGGTTTTCACGGGCGGCATTGGTGAAAACAGCCGCGAAGTGCGCCGCAATGTGTGCGAACAACTGCAATGGATGGGTTTGCGCATTGACCAAGACGCCAACGCCGCCAATGAAATTGTGATTAGCACCGGCAATTCTTTGGTGGATGTGTTGGTGATTCCAACCAACGAAGAATGGATGATTGCCAACCACACCGCCACACTCTTGGGTTTATAAACCAAAAGAAATCACGCTTAAAAAAAGCCAAAAGCCGACATTGGTCGGCTTTTTCGTTTGTAAAAATCCACGGTAAACCTTTTATTTTTTTGAAAAAAATTCAGCGTTCACCGTGGATTTTCATCTTTTAAAAAATCTGCATACATTTTAAAAAAGGCTTTTTCCATTTGGCGTGCATAAAGGGCAGAATCGGTCAAAGGCGATTGCAAGGTTTGATAACGCAACTTTTGGCGCAAAATGGCAAGCGGATGCGCTTTTGATTGTTCAAGGTTTGTGAGTGTTTTTAAGCGGTTTAAAAATTGCGTTTGGTTTTCACAAATAAAATCATCCAAACCTGCGGTGTGCAAAAAACTTGCCGCAAAGCGCCCTGCCCGCGTTTTGCCCAAAATGCTCATTGTTGGCACGCCCATCAACAAGGCTTCAACCAAGGTTGTGGCGCTTGTTGCGGGCAGTGTGTCCAAAATCACATCCACTTCGTTGTGCAAATGCAAATATTGCATTCGGTTTTTGTTGCCAACTAAGCGCACGCGGTTAGGATTGACGCCGTTTTCCATAAAAATACCCAAAATATGGGCGCAAAATGCCGCTTCTTTTAATTCGCCGTGCGCCCACAAAAAACGTGCTGTGGGAATGTTGTTTAAAACTTCGCACCACAAAAGAATTGCCTGCCGATTGACTTTGATGGGCGCTTGAAAAGCGCCAAAAGTGAAGTAAGCATTTTTTAAAAAAGGCGAAATGGATACAGGCGGAAAATCCACTTTTTTTGAAAACACTTGAAACACCGAAGGCAACACAAAAACTTTTTCCGTGCTTTCATCAAAAGGTTCAACAATGGAATCGCCAAAAATATAATCCACACCAACTGATGCGGAGCTACCCAACCAACCAATGGCAGAAAAGCTAACTGGCGCTGGTCGGTGTTTGAAAATGCCCAAACGTGAAAACGCAGTGTGCCCAGACAAATCGCCCAAAATGTGAATGCCGTCTTTAAAAATGATTTGTGCGGCATCCATATCATTCAAATGAAAAATCGGCGTGAATTTTTTGAATAAGGGTTTTAATTTTTCGGTGATCAAATCTTCAAAATTGCGGGCGCTGTAAGCATAAAATTCTAAATTTAAATTTAAATTTTTTGATTCTTTTAACCATTCTTCAACAAAAAAGCTAACCACATGAAAATTAAAATCACCAGAGACAAAACCGATTTTTAATGTTTTTATATTTTCTTCTTTTTTGAATGAAAATAAAGGTTCGTATTTTTGCATTTGGTAATAATCTAGGGCAATTTGTTTGAGTTTTTTTGGTGTGCTATTGTGAAAATATGGCGCTTCAATCAATTTTAAGGTTTTAACTTTGATTTCTTCTTCTTTATTTTTGGCGCATTTTAAAGATTCATTTAAAACATTTTCGGCTTCAATATTTTCTCCAATATGCAATAACGAACAAGCAAAATCATTTAAAAGTAATGAATTTTTTGGGTCTAATGCAACGGCATTGGCATAATTAAGCATTGCCGCAAAAGGCATTTTGCATTTGCTTTGTATTTGGGCTAGTTGTATAAAATAATGTTTTTTTTCTTCTGTGTTATTTATCAAAGAAATCAATTGTTCCAAATAAACAATGGCTTCTTTTTCACGTTTTAATTTTAATAAAGCGGTGATATAATTTTTCAATAAATCAGAATCATTGGGGTTTAAATGATAAGCTTTTTGAAAAGCCGTGGTGGCTTTTTCTAATTGATTCAAATAAAAATACGCAATGCCTAATGTGTGGTGCGCAAAATAATAATGAGGATAATTATTTAAAATTTTTTGCGATTCTTGCAATAATAATTGCCAATTTTGGTGTTTAAAATAAAACAGCAAGGCATCCACATTGGGTTCGTTGTTCATATTTTCTTTTTTAATCATTTTCCACGGTAAACTTCAAATTTTTTTTAAGTTTACCGTGGATTTTCAGGTTTTAAAACTTGGTAGAGTTGAAAGTTTTCATTGCCAAAGATTTTTTTGGTTTGGTTGTGAAATTCTGCGGTGTCTGAGCGCATCATATCCATATTATCCAAGTGTGTGGTCAGCACAAAATCTGCGTGGCGAATGTCGTAAGTGTTGGTTGAGGCAAAACCAAGTCGGCGGGTGGTCAAATACACCGTGCGTGGATTGTAACTAAGAATAATGGCATTTTGCGGCGTGTTTTGTTGAATAAAATGCCACAATTCTCGGGCAGTTTTGGAAGTTATGCTGTGAGCAGTTTCATTGTTGGGCACTGGCCAATGGATTTTTAAATTAACATAAGTAACCCCCAAAAAATTAAGCGCCAAAAAAACAATGGGAATTAAAACAAATGCGCCGTATTTTCTTTTTTGTTTGCAAAATAAAACAATTCCTGCCGCCGTATAAAAAACCAAAAAAGGCAACAAAATGATGACAAAACGAAAACCATCTATCGGCGGCCAAAATACAACTAATAAAAATTGCGAAAAAAGCGCAAGAACCAAAAAAATATGTTTGGGGTTTTCTGCAACCTTTTTGGCAATACCAGCGCCAAAAAGTGGCGCGCATAATAAAAACAACATTAAAATACCGCTATTTTCTGTTCCCAAAAAAAGCGTGGCTTTTAAAATATAATAATCCAAATGGTGCAACAAAGTGCCCAATGTTAATTCATCGGCTAGTCGGTGCAAATGCACACTGCTTTCGCTTTTTGGAAGTAAAAAATCAACGCTGAAATAAATAATTAAAAAAACAATATAAATCAAAAGGTGTTGAAAAATATTGCCAGCTATTTTTAAATGTTTAAAATCTGCAAAAAGAAAATTCAGGATTTTAAAAAAACGTTTTTCTTTAAAATTTTTTGAAAATATTTTATTTATAAAAAAACGAATGATTAAAAAAATATGCACGGCAAATAATGTGAACAAAATCACAATGCCATTGCTTCTAATGAGACTTGAAAAAGCAAGAAATGCACCGCAAAAAACAGCGTGAAAATATAAATTTTGAGGTGGATTTTTTAAATCAAAAAATTGACTAATCATTAAAATACTTGAAAAAGCGAAAAATAAAAATGGCAAATCACTTAAAACATGCCAGCTTGCATAAAAAGTTAAAAAAGGATTGAAAACAAAAAGAATGGCGGCAACAAGTGCGGCAATGCGTGGCAATTCCTTGGCGCAAAAGTGATAAAAAACCGCCGCAAACAATGCGTAGCAAATAATGCCAACGAATTTGAACGCCACAAAATTAACACCAAAAAAGGCAACAAGTGGCGCCAACAACAGCGCCATTCCCCAAGGATAATGGTAAGGCGCAAGCGGGCGGTAACTGTTTTGCATCATCCACGTGTTGGCGGCAATTTGTTCTTCCAATGTGCCATTTGCCAAGGCAATGCCTTCTGCAATGTATTGCGCAAAATCGCCGCCCATAAAATTGTGCCCATCTGAGAGTTGCGCCAAAGCAATGCACAAGACGGCAAAGAAAAAAAGAATGCTCAAAGCAAAATCAAGGGCGGTTGTTTTCATAGTTTTAAAAAAAGCGATTTTCCACGGTAAACAGCATATTTTTTTCAAAAAAATTAAAGGTTTACCGTGGATAACAATTTTTCAAAATAATCAATGGTGCGTTTTAAGCCTTCTTTTAAAGGAATTTGCGGTTGCCATTGCAATTTTTCTTGGGCAAGTGTGATGTCGGGGCGGCGTTGCTTGGGGTCGTCTTCTGGCAAGGGATGAAAAACCAAAAGCGATTTTGAATTTGTTTGCGCAATGATTTGGTTGGCTAATTCCAAAATGCTAAATTCGCTGGGGTTGCCGATATTTACTGGTCCGATGAAATCGTCTTTTGATGCCATCAACGCCATCATCCCGCGAATCAAATCATCCACATAGCAAAAACTGCGTGTCTGCGCGCCATCGCCATAAATGCTGATATTCTCATTTTTCAAGGCTTGCAAAATAAAATTGCTGACCACGCGGCCATCATTCGGGTGCATTCTGGGGCCATAAGTATTAAAAATCCGCATAATTTTGATGTTCAAATGGTGTTGGCGGTGGTAATCAAAAAAGAGCGTTTCCGCGCAGCGTTTGCCTTCATCGTAACAAGCGCGAATGCCGATGGGATTAACCGATCCTTTGTAACTTTCCACTTGCGGATGCACTTCTGGGTCGCCATAAACTTCGCTGGTTGAGGCTTGTAGAATTTTGGCTTTCACGCGTTTTGCCAAACCCAACATATTGATGGCGCCAATCACAGAGGTTTTGGTGGTTTGCACTGGGTCAAATTGGTAATGAATGGGGCTTGCCGGGCAAGCCAAGTTATAAATTTCATCCACTTCTACATAAAGCGGAAAGGTGATGTCGTGGCGCATAAATTCAAAGCGCGGGTGTTGCAACAAATGCGCAATGTTGGCTTTTGTGCCAGTAAAAAGATTATCCACGCAAAGCACTTCATCGCCTCTTTCAATTAGTTTGTCGCACAAATGCGAACCCAAAAAACCTGCGCCGCCAGTAACCAAAACTTTTTTGCTAATCATTTTCCATTTTCCTTTTTTTAAAAAAAGTTAAACCGATTTTGCGCCTTCTTGGTAGTCGTAATCGGTGTTGGTGTTCCACAAATTTGGGTTTGAAGCGCCCAAAATCTTATCGGCACAAAGTAAGCCCATCAACAAACTGTGGTCTTGATTATTGTATTTGAAAGCGCCGCCTCTCCCGATAAAATATAAATCTTCAAATTCATCCAAGGCGTTGTAAATTTTATTTAAACTTTCTTTGTAACCTTTTTGGTAGACGGGATAAGATTTGTGAATTTTATACACCTTTGCCTGCTTGATTTGCTTATCATTTTTCACCAACTCAGAATCAAGCAAATCTTGGCGGGCAATGGCGATGAGTTTTTCATCTTCAAAATTCCACAACGATTCATCGTCATTTGCCCAATATTCCAAGCACAAAATGCTTGTGTCCCTGCCGCAGCGCAAATCCTTTGTCCAGTTGGCAAAGTTGGTAATTCTGCCTGTTTGAATATTTTTGGAATGGACATAAATCCAATTGTCTTCAAACATTTTGTTTTCAATCTCCACATAAACCAAAATGGTGTTTCTAAATTGCAGTTGTGCCGCAAGTGTTTTGGTTTCATAATCCAATTCGTCCAAGCTCAACACCATATCTTTAAATGGCGCGGTTGAAATCACAATGTCGGCAGGGATTTCGCAATA
>ULYQ01032457.1_pt1 | contig 13027 bp, 8 predicted proteins | sample 1962271 | NCBI WGS metagenome assembly ULYQ01 (sample SAMEA4835865, study PRJEB28245) | human gut metagenome | biome: gut microbiome; material: fecal sample | place: Denmark | collected 2008
TCAAAGGGCAACACGCCCCCGAACCCCTCTCCCATCTATGTTACAATAGAGAAAACCATTCATTGCACGAAAGGAACCCCCTATGAAACGCAGCGAACCCACATTAGACGACCAGATCCGAAGCATCCACTACAAGTACGAAATCCCCCAAGACAAAGCAGAAGCCCTTCTCTCAAGCGGCCTCCGTTTCCTTGAGATCGACAAAGCCGCCCTTCTCTCCATCCTCGCCGAAGTCCCCATCGATACCATCCTCGACATGCGGAAAGATGACCCATGGGGATGCATCCAGAAAAAGCTAGGTCTCACCGCTGCGCTCTACGAAGAACGCCTCCTGCGCCATCGCGCCCGCCGCCTTCACCGCTTCTACGGCATTCCCGAAGACCGCGCCCTCCCCCTGCTGCAAGACGGCTACCCGAACCACTGGCTCCGCCTCGCCTACCTCTTAGAGCAGCACACCGACGCCTCCATGGAAGACATCCTTGCCGCGCGTAAAAAATCCGAAAAATGGAAACCCTGGGCAGAAGCACGCCTCGGCGTCTCCCCCGAAGATTTCACAAAATGGATCGCCGAGACAAGGAATCCAAGTCTGCCGAAAAAGTAAAAGAAACACCTGCCCCGTTGAACCCTATGAACCCATAGAACCCACCAAACCCATTTAAGGAAAAATGATTCAATCAGCATTTCCCTAGTCCCTAGTCACCCATGACAAGAAAGGCATCCCCATGACCCGCGATTTCATCTACCATAACCCCACCAAAGTCTACTTCGGAAACGGCATGCTCGCCCACCTTCCCGAAGAGATCAGCCGCCTCGGCAGCCGCGTCCTCCTCATCACCGGCGGCAGCTCCGCCAAAAAGAGCGGCCTCTTTGACAAAGTCCTCGCAGAAATCAGCCAAGCCAATGTCGACTGCTACGGCCTCTCCGGCGTCAAGCCAAATCCCGAGATCGGCCTCGTCCGCGAAGGCATCCGCCTCGTACGCGAAAAACGCCTGGACCTCATTCTCGCCCTCGGCGGAGGCTCCGTCCTCGACACCGCCAAAGTCATCGCAGGCAGCACCCCCTACGACGCCGACCCCTGGGACCTCATCCGAAACCGCGCCGCCATCGACACCGCCCTCCCCCTCATCACCATCCCCACCATCGCCGCGACCGGTTCCGAAATGAATGCCAGCGCCGTCATCACCAACCCCGAGACCGAAGAAAAATATGGATGGACCGCCCAGGCCTTCCGCCCCTCCGTCTCCTTCCTCTGCCCCGAAAACACCTACACCGTTCCCGCCTATCAGACCGCCTGCGGCTCCGCCGACATCCTCTCCCACATCATGGAAGTCTACTTCCAGAAAGAAGAGACCTTCCCCGCCACCGAAGCCTACATGGAAGCCATGATGCGCTCCGTCATGAAAGACGCCCCCATCGCCATGGCCGACCCCGCCAATGAAGCCGCCCGCGCAAACCTCCTCTGGACCGCCTCCTGGGCCATCAACGACTTCATCGACAGCGGCCATTCCGTCTCCTGGACCTGCCACGGCATCGAGCACGAACTCTCCGCCCACTACGACATCACCCATGGCCTCGGCCTCGCCATCCTCACCCCCGCCTTCCTCGCCTACGTCCTGGACGAAACCACCGCCCCCCGCATCGCCCGCTTCGCCGTAGGCGTCATGGGCGTCTCCCCCAAAGGCAAGGACACCATCAAGATCGCACAGAAAGGCATCAAACGCCTGCAGAAATACTTCAAGAAACAGCTCCGTCTCCCGACCACCCTCACAGAGATCGGCATCGACGACACCCGCTTTGCCGAAATGGCTCAGAAAACCATCGCATGGAAGGGCGCCAAAGACGGCCTCCTCCACGGCTTCGTCAGCCTCTCCGCCAAAGACCTCGAAGAGATCTACCGCCTCGCCCTGTGAGTACCCACCGCTGGTAAACCTCACCGCCCACAAAGCCCCGACCAAAAGGAACACAACAAAGGAGAAAACAAGCCATCAAAAAAAGCCCCTGCCAAAGGGGCTTTTTTCATCTTATCCTCCTGCATGCCAGCCGGCGTCCCGATCCTCCCTCCTATGCGGCAGTCAACAATAAAGACGAAGATCTCGCTTATTCAGAATCCTTTCTAAGCTGCCTATGCGGCAGTCAACATCAACGGGAAGTCGCAGGCGGAAATCCAAAATTTCTAAGCTGCCTATGCGGCAGTCAACGTTCTAACCCAATCCAAAAGGAGCAGCCATCCTTTCTAAGCTGCCTATGCGGCAGTTAACGCCCAGAAGTATCTAGCGAGCAAGGAGGTCAATTTCTAAGCTGCCTATACGGCAGTCAACGATCAGACAGCGACCTTCGTCCTTGGCTACAATTTCTAAGCTGCCTATGCGGCAGTCAACACGAAATGGGGCAGATTCGTGGAATTGGCTACGTTTCTAAGCTGCCTATGCGGCAGTCAACAGGCTGCATTCCCCTGTCATATTTCGCGATATTTTCTAAGCTGCCTATGCGGCAGTCAACTAACGCTCTTGATAGCCAAATACGTCATCATCTTTCTAAGCTGCCTATGCGGCAGTCAACCCGTCCTCACCCAAGCTCTTACCATGTATGCATTTCTAAGCTGCCTATACGGCAGTCAACTCAATAGTCACTTCATAATCGCTATAGGATCTTTTTCTAAGCTGCCTATACGGCAGTCAACAATTCTGAAATGCGGATTGAGTTCTCGAAAGCTTTCTAAGCTGCCTATACGGCAGTCAACAGTCAGCGGCGTATGCATTGAGCGATTTTCCCTTTCTAAGCTGCCTATACGGCAGTCAACCAAGACCAATTTCCACTCCCGGGCCTTTCTGCTTTCTAAGCTGCCTATACGGCAGTCAACGTTAAACTGTTTTTGCTGTTGCTTATTCGCAATTTCTAAGCTGCCTATACGGCAGTCAACGTTAAACTGTTTTTGCTGTTGCTTATTCGCAATTTCTAAGCTGCCTATACGGCAGTCAACACAAAGGGGGAAAAGAGAAAACGCCGCCGTATTTTCTAAGCTGCCTATACGGCAGTCAACAGCTGGCGTCCGGAACGCGCCAGCAGTCGATCTTTCTAAGCTGCCTATACGGCAGTCAACAAGTAACATTGCCAATGGTATGAAAACCGTAATTTCTAAGCTGCCTATACGGCAGTCAACGCTTCTGTCAATGAGCTGAATACCCGATCAGATTTCTAAGCTGCCTATACGGCAGTCAACATCCGATACATTTACCGCAAGGAATTGTGCAATTTCTAAGCTGCCTATACGGCAGTCAACAAAGTAACAAAAGCATTAGCATCATGCAAAGATTTCTAAGCTGCCTATACGGCAGTCAACTCAAGTGGGGACTGGCGCTGGCGAATGGCACGGTTTCTAAGCTGCCTATACGGCAGTCAACATGCAGGATTTACCGGACGTGCCGGTGACTTTTTTCTAAGCTGCCTATACGGCAGTCAACTATGGATAACGGCTGCTCTTGTGGTGGTGGGATTTCTAAGCTGCCTATACGGCAGTCAACACACTCCTTTCTACTACTTAAAAGCCGAAAATTTTCTAAGCTGCCTATACGGCAGTCAACCAAGCCATTAGATCCTAAATCCGCCGCGCATGTTTCTAAGCTGCCTATACGGCAGTCAACTTGTCAGATATGATATAATCTAGTAAATGGGATTTCTAAGCTGCCTATACGGCAGTCAACCGAATCCTTCTAAGCAATAAATATTAGCTTCTTTTCTAAGCTGCCTATACGGCAGTCAACATGATCGTGTCTTATTGCGACAAACAGCATACTTTCTAAGCTGCCTATACGGCAGTCAACTCGTTGATTCCTCTTCAACGTCAGAATATTTGTTTCTAAGCTGCCTATACGGCAGTCAACATATACCTTTTTTGTAACGTATCGAGCTACGTATTTCTAAGCTGCCTATACGGCAGTCAACACGCCCTGGACGCCAGGAAGAAAAAAATAGGTTTTCTAAGCTGCCTATACGGCAGTCAACAAAACAATTACGATCATGCAATGAAGCCTCATTTTCTAAGCTGCCTATACGGCAGTCAACGAGTTCGCCTTCCCTGACGTCGACCGCATTGATTTCTAAGCTGCCTATACGGCAGTCAACATGATCGTCAGTTGCTTCGACAAACTCCTTATTTTCTAAGCTGCCTATACGGCAGTCAACGTTGCGAACCAACGCTCAAACTCTTCAATACATTTCTAAGCTGCCTATACGGCAGTCAACATAGGATGTAGGCTTGCACACTCTCGACAATGTTTCTAAGCTGCCTATACGGCAGTCAACTTTTTGCCGTTTCCCTTTGCGGCGAGCCGCTATTTCTAAGCTGCCTATACGGCAGTCAACATCAGTATTGATCGTCATATGCTCATCATCGATTTCTAAGCTGCCTATACGGCAGTCAACGCGGCGAGCCGCTAATGTTTCCATGCGTTAGCTTTCTAAGCTGCCTATACGGCAGTCAACTGCAGGAGAAAGTGAAAGAGCTTCGGCGCCATCGAGGGAAAACCCATCTCCATCTATTTTACCCAAAGTTTCAACAGGGCGCAAGAAAAGCCGATAGAATCGGCTTTTCTTGCATTGGTCAAAAATTTTGGTCAAAATTCAGGGACAGAGGCACTATCGCTCAAGCCATAGGTGCTCAGTGTTCCGGACTGCTCTATCTGACAGGGTGTCTTCTTGATGAAGAGGGAAAAGGTCTGCGCGGTAGATAAGCTTTTCATCTGGATGAATGGCAGATCGTATGTCTCTTTTCTCCGGCCAAGCAGACCGAGAGCGTCCTCATAAGAGACGCCTTCGTGCCGCCGGACATAGCGGCGCGCTTTTCTCTCCACGGATTCATCCGGCTGATATCGGCTATAAATGCTATAGCCGGTGATGCGTTGTTCTATTATTTTTCGGATTGTTGTCTGGTGTACATAGTCAGAAAGTCGTTCCAGCCTCTGTTTGAGGTGCAATCTTTCTAATTGTTCTGCCGAGGGAGCGAGGATACGGATCTTTTTTCCCAGTCCTTTGTCCTGATACGCCGGGAAGGCCAGCGCGGTCTTCACCATCCCTTCTCTTCGTTGTTCTTCAGCCAGTGCCAGATGCAGCTGGGTGAATACCTTCGTCCAAAGAAAGGATAGCGAGACTTCACCATCTGGAATGAGGGTGATATCCTGATAGTAGTTCATATTATTCCTTTCCGCTTGCTCCAAACACACCGCCACGAACAAGGACTGCCATGACATAGTCTTTGTCCGTTTCGTTTTCAGGTGCCGTTCCGGTCGACCAGTTATCAAAGAGTGTATAGAAATCTACTTTCTCTTTCGGAGAGCGGAAGGCTTTCCCGAGTGTGGTCACAGCGCCGTATGGTTCTGCTGCGATCGGGCCAAGGCCAGACACTCCATACTCCGGATACCATGTATCGATGGTACGCAGTGCATTTCCGATCTTCTGAGAGTGCATGGCTGCCATGCCATTGACCTGATACAGCACCTTGCTCTTTTTCCCGTTCCCTTTGTCAAGGATCAGTTCTTCACTCGGGTATACCTCCTGTCCATGTCCCATCAAAACGCAGGCTTCGATCTCAAGCAGCAGATAGCTGATCCTGCCACACAGTGCATCAGCGATCCTGGCAGAGAGCTGATCCAGATCAGGGCTATGCTTATCGAAGTTCTTCAGGCTGTAGTCATATCCGTCAAATGTCATGGTCTCCCCGGATGGCTTGACACGTACAATGACTTCGACTTTTTCTGCGCCCACGCGATTTCTCCAGAAGAATCGTCCACTGGCGATATTGGTGGCATAGCGATGTGCCAATTCCGAGAACCCGCTTTCCTCGATGTAGTCTTCGACCATTTTTGAAATGCCTCGGCCGTGTTCCTCTTCATTGCATACGGATGGATGCTGTACCCCAGACAGGACTTTCAGTGTAAAGCGAAGCTTTAATGTATCCTGATCCAGTTTCAAAGAGGCGCTGTCTACGGTCTGCAGATTGGCCTTTTCTACTTCTGCATTGAGCTTCATCGGATCATTCTTGACAGCTGCTTTTAAGCGATTGGAGATGGTCCCGCGCACCGACTTCTCGATCAGCGCGATCGGCTCTTCTTCTGTCTGTCTTTTTTCCCAGCTTGTACCATAGAGGAAACCATCGGATGGGACCAGTTTCTTCTCAAATGCCAGTACGCTTGCTAATGCAATTTTCTTGTTTGCCATGATTGTTCTCCTTTTTATTTTTCGTTTTTACAAATATACAGATCATTGCCTTCATCATATTCGTAGTGCCACATCAGGTCTTCGACGGAAGAGAATCGAAATGGCATTTTGAATTCGCCCAATGTGATCACAGGCTCTGCAAAGCGATGCGAGACATTCGGATCTCTCTGCGCTTTCACCTTTCCCAAGCGGGTCAAGCCTTGGAAGCCGACAACAAGGGGGATGAGCCAGCCAGCTTCTCTTCGCTTCGAGGTCCAGGCGCGTACTTCATTTTCTTCATTGATCTCTGCTTCATGGTGGATCGTCAGAAAAGAGAGAAGTGTGTCCAATGTATCTCCCTCTTCATTTCCTGCTTCTTTCAGCAGTCTGCCTCTCTCGACCACCGCGAAGCCGGGCATCAGTCGATGGAGGATCTTCTTTTCTTCCTCCGGGTGTTCCTCGCTGATAAAGTATACAACGGGCGTTTTGAAGGAAAGTATATCTCCTCCTGCTATTTTGAGAGAGGGAAGTGTCTCTCCGACTGCCTGCAGCAGTTCCTCTTTGTTATCGGCAGAAAGGCCGCTGCATTTGACCAACAGGGATACTTTGAGATGGATCCGAGGGTCTTCGATAAAGGGCGGACGTTCAAATGTATTTCCTCCCTTTTTTCTAAGCGGATTGGATGAGATGGCTATAGAGTAATGGTAATCCCCAGGGTTCTTATAGACCTGCAGGCGGCTTTCATGGCTGATCACGCCAAGGCTGATGAAACGGACTTCACGCAAGGATTCTGTCAGCCGCACTTTTCGCTCCAATGCATGCACGGCTCCCATCCACGCTGTCATGGCAGGAAAACCGATGGTGCAAAGGCTGCTTAATGCATTGGCATTTTGTACCTGTATCTCCGGCAGTAAAAGATATGTCATGATTCGTATCTCACCTCATCTTTCAGTACGATCTCCATTTGGTCCTTAAAGTTGCGCCATTCCGCGTCTCCCAAGGAGACGGCTTCTTCTCCCAAGAGTTTTTCATAGGAGAAAACTACCCATCTGGCAAAAGCAGCTGCGATCTCACCTGTCCAGGAGGGCTCCAGGCGCTCTTCCATGCAAGCATCGTCCAGCCAGATCTTCTGTGATCTCGGAAGTGCTGTATACGTCTCCTCTTCGCTCCATCCAGCAGCGCCTGCTCGGATCTGATATGCGACCAAAAGGACGGCGTCGATCATTTCATCCACCAGATCGTGGATAGCCTTTCGTATTTCCATGGTATTCCGCTCTTGTTTCATATAGGCGTGCAGCCGATACAGGGCGCTGCTTTGTGATTTATACCAGATGGACTCTTTGAAGAAGTCCGATCTCGGCGCCCTGACCTTCACCTCACGCAGAGATGGCGGGAGGGAAGAGAGAAGATAGGCCTTCCCTCCGCACCGGGAATTCAATGCGCTGATATTCTGCGGCTTGGTCCCTCCAAAGCCGATCATGGTGAGTCCCGTGACTTCTTCGCAGGGCTTTCCGTAGTTCTCTGATTTCTTATTGCAGCAGTCTATTTTATGGCCATTGATCGCTCGGATCCTCTGATACATCTCCAGCGCGAGGCAGGAGGATGGCATGACCGACAGTAGATGATATTCTCCCTCCGCGATCGGGAAGTAGACCTGTCTAAGATGCGTATCTGTCGCTTCCGGTTCCTTTTGGCTGTCTTCCAGCATCTCTTGGACTTTCTTTTGCAGCTTTTCTATGGGAAGTGACAGCAGTTCCAGTTCTTTCTCAAGTTCCTTGTCTCGTGTAATGACCGCCTCCAGCACATTTTTATCGGGAGTCACTGGACTGAGCAGCAGACTGGCGCTTCCAAGATACTGCGCCGGTGTCAGAATATCCAGACTGCAGGTGCTCCCTCCGGTCGTCACATAGCCTGCCACTTTTTTCGAATGGCTGCATACGGTGGTCTTGATGTCCGGATTTGTAAATTTCCCGACATGACTGGCCAGATGACATTCATTCATATGCATGACCATCGCGTCAAACCAGTCGGCTGGTGTTTTCCCCTTTTTTGCCGCACTTTCTATGATGTATTCGTGCAGCGATGTCACTTCTTTCTTTTCTTTTGCCACGCTTATCCCTTCCTTTCCTCTTCCTTAAATAATCCCAGCTGGTCCGAATACAGCCAGTGGGTATCCCCAGACGTTTTCGGCATGGTGATTTCACCATACTTCCTTTCAGCCTGCTCGATCTGTTCCTCTTCTGACCGGGGATCTTCCATATCGATCATCTGTCTCACAGACTTTGCATAGCTTCGCTGGATCCACAGGCGGCGTTCCATTTCTTCTGTCATGCCTTCATAATCATCAATATGCAGGATGGCCTTTCGATCGACAAGGCTACCGTGGTCATCAAGTTCACAGAATGTTTCTTCTCCATCAGTATATCTCACAGTGAGCTTTACGTCTTCTATCGCATTTTCACGGAAACGCCTGAATTCCATGGGGAGTCCAGTCAGCCACCAGTATTCATCGAGCCAGCCATGCATAGATTGTGGGCCTACGTCTGAGCGGCTGTTGAAATCCATCATCGTCTGGTGTTCGAGATCGATGAGCCGGCTTTCCGGATGGAGTTTCTCCGGCTTCCGGATCCTCGGCGCGGCATCGATGCGGCTTGCCAGATCATTGACATCGATCAGCTGTCTCATATCATGGCTTTTCAGCTGGTACTTCCCGACTTCATAGCCGGGCCATTTGAAGGCTTTCGGTTCTCCCTTCAACCCACGAAGATTGTACTCCATGACAGCCACATTCGACGCTGCCTGATCTTTTGCAAGAGTGCGATGACGCATCACGCGTCCAGAAAGCTGGATGATCGAGCGATAGGAGGAGGGCTCGATCACCGCCCAGTCAAAGTCATGGTCTCTGCCGGTTTCTTCGACCGGCGTAGCCACGACAAGGAAAAGGATATTTCCCTCCCGGCTCTCATCGATATGACGGCGAATGACCGGGTCTGTCAGCTCCGCGCTCTGCCCTTCTTCCCCCTTGCGGGACAATACGCTGTCCAGATATTTTTCCTGTTCATGACGCAGGAGAAGGATCTGCCGGCTGTGGTAGGTCATCAGCCGCACCGCTACGTCCTGGCTCCATGTACATCGGAGCAGGTACTCTGAAAGCTCCACACAGGGATTGATATTCGCCATGCGTACCACGCCAAAGGATACACGCTTTCCTGTCTTTCGGTCGATGATATGATTTTGCTCGTGCATTTTTTCTGCAGCCTTCCGTATCTCCTCAAAGTAATGGAGTTCCGGAGGGGCATTCCCGTCCCGGGAGCTGCACTCGATCAGTTCACCCTTCCTTCGGACGATCTGTGCTTTCAGCTTCCGGCAGCGGCTGGCGACGAATTTCTGATGCAAAAGAGCAAAGTCTCCTTCCTTTCCCGCCTGCATGTCCTGTACGACAGCTTTATATTCATCACACCAGAGTACGGCACAATGCTTTTTTGCTGCAAAGAAATCATTGTACACGGAAAGTCCTGCCTGATAGGCGCGATACATGCCCTCCGCCAGATCAGGCGGAATCGTCGCGGAAGAAAGCCCTACATTCCGTCCCAGCATACCGGCAAGGTGTACCAGTCTGGCGATCGCATAGAGATCCTTTGTCGTAAAGTCATCGATCTCATCGATGACCAGGTCAGATGACATGAGCCGCAGGAAAGGGAGCATGTACCGCCCGCCTTTGATGGTCTGGACGGCTCCCATCATGTGATCGATGGTCGCTGCCAGGATAGGCTTCAGCAGCAATGCCTTGTTTTTGTCCGCGCGCCGGTTCGTATCCCCCAGAAAGAGATCCATGAACTGCATCTCTCCGCCATCGAAGGTATCCAGATATTCTACATTTTCCTCCATCCATGGCTCCGCCGACTCTGCGCCGCAATCGCTTTCTTCCTGCGATTTTTCATGGAGCGCCCGAACGGCATCTGATCCAATGAGCACAGCCAGCTCGCTCCCATCCATGCCCAGCTGCCTACGGTAAGAGTCTCCCGTCTGCAGTGTCAGGGAACGAAGCCCCAGTGCCAAGATATAGCGAAGAGATTTCTGATCCAGAGAAATGGCATTCATGATTTTTGCATTCGCTATCGTTTTCCCGCACCCGGTACTTGCCATATTGACAATGAACCAGGATGCATCTCCGGCCTGTTCCTTTCTGAATGCATGGATCTTAGCTGCCGCTTTTTCCTGCCATGCATACGCACCCGTTCCCTGCTTCTTGAGTCCGCGTACATCATAGGCTCTTTCCATCTTCTCTGCAAAAAAAGGAAGCCTGTGTGCCGCCCTGAGCGACTGATCGCACACCTTCAGCAGGTGCTCTTCCAGATACTGCCTGCATGCCCCGCGTCCATCGATATTCGCCCACAGGCGAGTCACTTTCCAGACCGATCTCGCAGACGGCTCCTTTTCCAGCGAAGACGCATAATGATCTCCGATCATCAGGCAGAGTCTGGCGTACGCAAGGATCAGCCGAAAGGCCGGCCTTTCACAAAGTGTCTGCCCAGCCATCGCCACGGACGGCAATGTTCCATAGGCCTCCTGCAGACGGCTCACCCATTTGCGCACCGCTTTCTTCCACGCAGGAGATTTCTCCCAGAGAAGTCCTTCCGAAAAGCAGAAACATTTCGCCCGGAGAGCGGCAGATATCTCCTCCGTCCTTTGATTTTGATACCCCCAGTCCGCTGTCAGATGCGACCATATACTTTGGAAAGACGCTCTGCACACATTTTCATATCCTGCTCTGGCATCGCCTTTTTTATCTGCCATCCTGTGATGTGACAAGATGAGCCAGGCAATGACAGAGGCCAGCGGCGGCAGCCTTCCCAGATGACACTGTCTTTCTTCTGTCAGATTCTCTCCGACCTTTTTCAGAAGCTCCGCTTCATCAAGCGTTCCGGAGATGAGAGCCTGCATCCATTTTTCATCCGTCTCTTCTGCGCCAGTGACTACGACCAGCGCCTCCAGCAGCTTGCAGGAGATCCACTCGTGCCGAAAAGGATCCATCCGATTTTTCCCGCCATGCCTTCTTAACTTATCCTGAAAATAGTCATTTGCCTTTCCCCAGTCATGGAAAAGCGCAGCCACAGCTGCCAAAGCCTTAATGAGAGGCAGGTACTGCCACTGATTCTCCCATTCAAAGTGAGATACATTTTTCTGCGTCCAATTGACAGGCACCAGACCCTCTGCATTGAACTTATTCCGATTTCCCACGATCCACAGAAGCTCGCTCCGCGAGCGCGATCGGATCCATCGGCAGGATACAGCCATGCTCTTCGTCGCATTCCGTCGCAGTGCCGCTTTGACAGCGAGAAGTCCGGCCTCCGTGATCACCGTCTGCCAAGCATCATCCCCGATGCGATCAGCAAACGAGTCCAGAATCTTCCGTACAGTAAGGACCGCCTTCTTCTCGCTTTGACTGATAAAGATGACCATCATGCGGCATCACCTTCTCTCTCCGAAATGCTGGCTGACGCTTTTGACTTCACCAAACATGAAATCAAGCACTTGATGTTCTGTGAATTTTTGCAGCAGCTGCTGACGAAACTGCTGCTCCGTATCATTTTGCGAAGAGCAGATAAATGACCATGGGAGAACCACAGCATCCTTGATCAGATCTGCCACATCAAAGACCAGCGCTCCCCGCCTCGTCTTTCCGTGCATCACGGCAAAGCCATGTGGAATGCCAAGCACCCACAATGTCACAGCAGATAGACCATATGCCAGATAGTTTCCATGATTCAGGAAAGCATTCGCCTGATCTTCTCCCGAGTGATCTCTTGTAAATCCGGAAAGCCCCACGGCATGCGCCGCATACTTGTAAAGCTCTTTCGTGAAACGCGCCTCGCTGCTTAAAAGCTCCGTCACGCTTTGCGTCTGCTCGATCATGCGTCGATATTCCTGGATCGCCATTTCGATTTCCATATCATCCACATAGAAACCCGCATCCTGCAGATCCTCATCCTTTTCCCAAACTCTTTCGATAAAAGCGCAACGCTTTCTTTGAAATTCTTTGGCAGCAGAGAGCCGTTTCTTCTCATCAAACCAGAAAGACAGCCATCCTTGCACATATTCCGTCGGGCGATATTCATTTTGTGGATTCAGCCACTCGATCTCTGTCCCGGCCAAGAGCGGCGTCGCACCACCACCGCAAAATCCAACAAGTACCCCCGCCCCGGAAAGCAGGCGCATCGCCGCCTGCGTAATGGAGGTGCCATTTCCCAAAAGGATCACGGTCGTATTCGCGATCGGGATATTCCAATATGCATTTCCTTTCTCTGTCTCCGTCAAATAGAGGACCCGTCCATCCTTCTGCATCACGCGGCATTTCGAAAGATAATAAATATTCGCCCGCTTCGAATGAAGAATGGCCTTGTATTCAGACTTTTCCATCGTGTTTTTCATAGGGTCCCCCTCTACGTCTGCTAATAAAACCTAAAGAAATGCTGATCATTTTCTTTCATTTTATCAGACAAGAAAAACAAAATATAACTACATGAGCAAAAATGATATAAAGTTATTCTATGACCAAGAATAGATCACATCCCATATATACCCTCTGCGGATCAGCTTCTCTTCCTGACAAACTGTTTTTTCTTTAGTATAGCACAGGTAAGATGACAAAAAACGCCCTAAGAGAGGCCGATCACTCATTTTTCGCAAGGACCTCTCTTCCATCTTACGCACCTTCTTATCCTAGGAGTAACCGGTGACTAAAAAGCCGCTTTCGGGCATCGCCCCAATAAAAAAGGCAGCAAAGCCGCTACCATACAAGCCTTCCCCTAGAGGGGAAGGCTGCGATACGAGA
>ULYQ01045131.1_pt1 | contig 12953 bp, 10 predicted proteins | sample 1962271 | NCBI WGS metagenome assembly ULYQ01 (sample SAMEA4835865, study PRJEB28245) | human gut metagenome | biome: gut microbiome; material: fecal sample | place: Denmark | collected 2008
GCTTAGCAAAAGAATCGGTTATGATTTCATTTGCGGGTGCAAAGGTACAACATTTTTTTGTATCTCCAAAATTTTTCCCCACTTTTTTCTAAAAAAACTCAATTTTTATCGATTTTGAGTGATTTTTCATGTAATTAGCGTATCTTTGTAGCATTAAAACAACAAGTAAAAATATAAATGAACACAATTAAGCAACTCGTAGAGACAATTAAAGAAGGTATACAAGAGAAAAAAGGTCAAGATATCGTAATCGCAGACCTCAGTGAAATAGATGGCAGCATTGCCAAATACTTCATCATCTGTCAGGGTGGCTCCCCTACCCAGGTAGAAGCCATCGCAGAATCAGTGGGCGACATCTGCCGCAAGAACTTGAGCGAAAAGCCAGTCAACGTGGCAGGACTCGGCAACGACCAGTGGGTAGCCATGGACTTCGTGGACGTACTGGTTCACATCTTCCTGCCGGAGGTGAGAGCCTATTACGATCTGGAGCACCTTTGGGCAGACGCCAAGCTTACCCATGTGCCAAACCTTGACTAAGAGGAACAGGCTTGCAGGATAAGTACAAGCAAGGATAAAGATATACATTATATTATAATAAGCATATTAATATATGGAACAAAGCAACAACTTCAACAATCAAGGCGGAGGCAAGGGACCTAAGATGCCTAGATTTAACATGAACTGGCTTTACACCATTATTCTCATTGCTCTGATAGCTTTGTTTTTTAGTGGTGGTGGTGATGCCCTAGGCGGAGGTGCTGCCAAAGAAGCAACGTACACAGAATTCAAACAGTATGTTGACAAAGGCTATGTACTGAGCGTAGTGGCTAACAAAACAGAAAATACGCTTAAAATATACATCAACCCGAAATATACTCGCGATGTATATAAGATGAGCGCACAGAACGTGGGACCGAACCCATACGTAAAAGTACAATTCGGTTCTGTAGACGAAGTAGACCGGTATGGCAACCAGATGGTCAAGGAGAAGAAAATCCGTTCTTTCAGTTATGACAACAAGAAAGACAACGACTTCTGGAACCTGATTATCAGCCTGGCTCCACTGCTTCTCTTCTTCCTCTTCATCTATTGGATGTCGGGCAGAATGGGCAGCGGCATGAGCAACATGGGTGGCGGAATCTTCAACGTCGGAAAGAGCAAGGCAAAGATGTACGAGAAGGGTAATGCCATCGGCATCACCTTCAAGGACGTTGCCGGACAGGAAGGAGCCAAGCAGGAAGTACAGGAAATCGTTGACTTCCTCAAGAACCCTAAGAAATATACCGACCTGGGCGGTAAGATTCCTAAGGGCGCCCTTCTCGTAGGCCCTCCGGGAACCGGTAAGACTCTTCTGGCAAAGGCTGTAGCAGGCGAAGCAGGCGTACCTTTCTTCTCTATGAGCGGTTCCGACTTCGTAGAAATGTTCGTTGGTGTGGGCGCATCACGTGTCCGCGACCTCTTCCGTCAGGCAAAAGAGAAATCACCTAGCATCATCTTCATCGATGAGATTGATGCCGTGGGTCGTGCCAGAAGCAAAAACCCAGCTATGGGTGGCAATGATGAACGTGAGAATACCCTGAACGCCCTCCTTACCGAGATGGACGGATTCGGCACCAACAGCGGTGTCATCATCCTGGCAGCCACCAACCGTGTAGACATGCTCGACAGCGCCCTGCTTCGTGCGGGTCGTTTCGACAGAGAAATCCACGTAGATCTCCCAGGTTTGAACGAGCGAAAAGCTATCTTCCTGGTTCACCTCAAGCCTATCAAGATTGACGAGACGGTAGATGTAGACCTTCTGGCACGTCAGACTCCAGGTTTTTCAGGTGCCGACATCGCCAATGTATGTAACGAGGCTGCTCTTATCGCAGCCCGCCACGACAAGAAAGCTGTCTGCAAACAGGATTTCCTGGATGCCGTAGACCGTATCGTAGGCGGATTAGAGAAGAAGACCAAGGTGATGACTGCCGATGAGAAGCGCAGCATCGCCCTTCATGAGGCTGGTCATGCTACTATCTCATGGTTCTGCCAATATGCCAACCCTCTCATCAAGGTAACCATCGTTCCTCGCGGTCAGGCTCTTGGAGCAGCGTGGTATCTCCCTGAAGAGCGCCAGATTACCACCAAGGAACAGATGCTCGACGAGATGTGCTCACTGATGGGTGGCCGTGCCGCCGAGGAACTCTTCACGGGTCACATTTCATCAGGAGCGATGAACGACCTGGAGCGTGCCACCAAGAGTGCATACGGCATGGTAGCCTACCTGGGTATGAGCAAGACTTTGCCAAATATCTGCTTTTACAACCGGAACGAGTATTCATTCCAGCGTCCATACTCAGAGACAACAGCCCGCGAGATAGACGAAGAGGTACTCAAGATGGTGAACGAGCAGTATACCCGTGCCAAGAACATCCTGATGGAGCACAAGGAAGGTCACAACGCCCTCGCCGAGCTGCTGATTCAGAAGGAAGTAATCATGGCAGAAGACGTAGAGCATATCTTCGGCAAGCGACCATGGTTGAGCCGTTCACAGGAAATCATGGAAGACGAGCAGCCAAAGATTGACGATGCAGTAAAGGAACTGCCGGAAGTACAGGCTGCCATCAAAGAGCACGAAGCGGCTAAGAAGAACGCTGACGATTCTGAGGAAACTCCAGAGAACGAAATCGACAAGGAGAATCCTAGTGAGAATAACAACGGGAAAAATAACGAATAATAATCAGAACCATGACTGACAAACAGAAAAATCTAGTGATAAGATCCATTACAGGCGTACTCTTCGTCGCCTGTATGGTTTCTTGCTTTCTGAATCCTAGAGCGATGGTATTTCTCTTCGCCCTCATTACAGGACTTAGCATCTGGGAGTATTGCGGACTGGTAAACGGAAAGGAAGACGTAACCGTCAACCGCTTCATCACCACCGTGGCAGGCGTATATCTCTTTCTTGCCGTGGCAGGTTTCCGTACCGGCATCGTGACAAACTTCATCGTTTTCGTTCCTTACCTGCTCACCATCGTGTATCTCTTCATTGCAGAACTTTACACGGGCAACAAGGACGCCATCAACGACTGGGCATATACCATGCTTTCGCAGATGTATATCGCCCTGCCATTCTCAATGATTAACGTGCTGGCGTTTGAGACATCCACATTCGACGGACAGATACATTATGACATGCTCTTGCCTTTGAGCATCTTCATCTTCCTCTGGACCAACGATACGGGTGCCTACTGTAGCGGTTCGCTCTTCGGCAAACACAAGCTGTTTCCACGTATCAGTCCAGCCAAGAGTTGGGAAGGCAGTATCGGAGGTGGCATCTTCGTCATCATTGCAGCCATCATCATCGGCTATCTTGCAAACGACGGTGCAGCTCATCGCCTGAGCATTCCAGGATGGGTAGGTTTGGGATTGGTAGTTACGTTCTTCGGCACCTGGGGCGATTTGGTAGAAAGTCTCTTCAAACGTACCCTGGGAGTGAAGGACAGTGGCACCATTCTTCCGGGACATGGTGGCATGCTAGACCGTTTCGACTCCTCCCTCATGGCAATCCCTGCAGCTGTAATCTATCTCTATACCTTGCAGCTTTTCGGATAAGTTTTTGAGACAACAAAAGTTTTCGATATAAAAGAAAAAAAATCCAAGCTAGATTTGCTCTAACTTGGATTTTTTGTTTTCTATCAATTATTCCATTTCTTCCTTCTGCGTCTGGCTGAGTTGCTCAGCAGCCTGTTTAGCACGTTTCGCCTCCTCTTCAGCCAATCTTTTCGCTTCCTCCGCTTTTTTTCTTGCAGCCTCAGCAGCAGCCTCGGCCTCAGCTCTTTCCTTGGCAAGGCGGAGGAGTCGCTCTCTGCGCTTAACCAACAAGCCATGCATGATGGTTGCTGCTTCGTCAGGAGCCATCTGATTGCCCAGACGTTCGCGCACCACCTGATATTCTGCCAACATACGTTCTCTACCCTCTTTACCTGGCAACAGCTGATAAAGCTGGTCGGCAATGGCATCTACCTTGAAACGGTCGGCAAACATTTCCTGCACCACTTCCTTATCGGCTATCAGATTAACCAGCGAGATGTACTTGCACGACATGATATGATCAAACGCAAAGCGGACAAGACGAGGCAATGGAGTCTCGTAGCAAACCACCTGAGGCACGTTGAAAAGAGCCGTTTCCAGCGTAGCCGTACCACTCGTTACCAGAGCTGCCGTAGAATGAGAAAGCAACTGATAGGTCTTGTTACGCACCATCTTGACAGGCGTTCCCTTGACAAACTGCTCATAATACTTATCCTCAATGGAAGGCGCACCAGCCAAAACCATCTGGAAATCCTCAAACCGTTCAGCTACCTCAATCATGGCAGGCAGATTATCCTTGATTTCCTGCAACCTGCTACCCGCCAACAAAGCCAGGATTGGTCTATGAATATCAAGCTGATTCTCTGTACAGAACTCCTCAAATGGCTGCTGATATCCGGCACGGAATTCATTCACCTCTTGCGCAGTAGGATTACCTACATAATGTATCGGATAGTGATGCTTTTTCTCATAGAAAGGCACCTCGAAAGGCAGGATAGAGAACATCTCGGCAATGTCTCTCCGAATGCTACGGATTCGCCATTCCTTCCAAGCCCATATCTTAGGAGAAATATAATAATAAGCCGGGATATTCGTCTTCTTTTTCAAGAACTTAGCGATATTGAGATTAAAGCCGGGATAATCCACCAGGATAACTACATCAGGTTTCCATTTCACGATATCATCCTTACACATCTTCATGTTGGAAAAGATGGTTCCCAGATGCAACAGAACGGGAACGAAGCCCATATAAGCCAGTTCTTTATAATGCTTCACACGAGTACCTCCCTCGGCAGCCATCAAATCGCCTCCGAAGAACCTGAACTCAGCAAATTCATCCACTTTTTTCAGTGAGCGCATCAACCTACTGGCATGCAGATCACCACTCGCCTCACCTACTATCAAATAATACTTCATGATACTTATTTTTTTACTTTGAACTTTGAGATTTGAACTTTGAACTTTATGATTAGTTTTCTTGCTATAAATGAAAGGTCATTTCCTAGCAAAAGCACATCATAAAGTTCAATGTTCAATGTTCAAAGTTTTTAATCCAATCATAATCCGTGACATCAATCTTAGTTGGCGTGATGGCAATATATCCATTGTTTACAGCCCACTGATCGGTATCCGTAGCCTCAGGCTCGTCATTACGGTATTCTCCTACCATCCAATAGTAATCATATCCGTGAGGATGCGTACGGTGAACCACCTCATTGATCCATGAGCCATGCGTCATCCGGCAAGCCTTGAAGCCCTTGAAAGGAGGCATGGCTGGAAAATTGACATTCAGACAGGTATACTTAGGCAAGCCCTTCTCCAACACCATTTTAACCACCTTCAGCACGCCATCACGCAAAGGCATTAAGTCTGCATTTTCATCATAGTTGCAACTACTGAAGGCGATGCTTGGAATATGCTGCATGCAACCCTCTTTCGCTACCCCCATCGTGCCGGAATAATGATTGTTGACACTCGAATTATCCCCATGATTAATACCACCAATAACGAGATCGGGTCTGCGACCATCAAGCAACTGATCCAAAGCCAGTTTCACACAGTCGACCGGTGTTCCGCTACACGACCATACCACCACATCATCTCCCATGTTATGACGTCGCTTGAGACGCAAGGGAGTAGTAGCCGAAAAGGCACAGGCGAATCCGGAACGGGCACTTTCCGGAGCCACAACTAAGAGATCACACCAGTCCTTCAAGAAGCTGACCAGTGTCTTGATTCCATTGGCATGATAGCCATCATCATTCGAAATTAATACTAACGGTTTCTTATTTTCCATAAAAATATCTTTCTTTTTGGTGCAAAAGTACGAAAAAACCTTTAAAGATAGCGACATTTCTCACAATATTTTTGTATCTTTGCCGAAAATTTACTAAGAAAATGGGAAAGATAATCGCATTAGCTAATCAAAAAGGCGGTGTCGGCAAGACTACCACCACGATAAATTTGGCTGCATCATTGGCCACTCTCGAGAAGACCGTTCTAGTGGTTGACGCTGACCCACAGGCCAACGCATCCAGTGGATTGGGAGTAGACATCAGCGAGGTTGATTGCTCTATCTATGAGTGCATCATCGACCACACGGATGTCCGTGATGCCATCTACACCACCGACATCAATGGTCTGGATATCATTCCTAGCCATATCGACTTGGTGGGAGCAGAGATAGAAATGCTGAATCTTAAGAATCGCGAGAAGGTTATCAAAAATCTTCTGGAACCTATCCGCGACGAATATGATTTTATACTCATCGATTGTTCCCCATCACTGGGTCTCATCACCGTCAACTCGCTTACAGCAGCTGACAGCGTGATTATCCCTGTGCAATGTGAATATTTCGCTCTTGAAGGAATTAGCAAATTGCTCAACACCATCAAAATCATCAAGAGTAAACTCAATCCGAAATTAGAGATCGAAGGCTTCTTGCTGACGATGTACGACAGCCGTCTTCGCCTTGCCAACCAGATTTACGATGAGGTAAAGCGACATTTCCAGGAGCTGGTATTCAAAACCGTAATCCAGCGCAATGTGAAATTGAGCGAGAGCCCTAGCCACGGTCTGCCTGTCATCCTTTACGATGCAGAAAGCAATGGTGCAAAGAACCATCTGGCATTGGCCAAGGAAATTATCAACAAGAATAGTTAAGATTTGGAAATTGAACCCTTCAAGAAAGTTCAATGTTCAAAATTAAAAGTTCAAACTAAAAAATGGCAGTACACAAGAAATATAACAACGGAACAAAAAACAATGCCCTTGGCCGCGGTCTCGATGCCCTCATATCCACAGAGGGCGTTCGCACCCAAGGCAGCAGCACAATCAATGAAATAGCCATCGATCAGATCGAGGCTAATCCCAACCAGCCACGACGCGAATTTGACGAAGAGGCTTTGCACGAACTGGCAGAAAGCATCAAGGCAATAGGCATCATTCAGCCCATCACCCTACGCCAGGTTGCAGAAAACCATTTCCAGATTATAGCAGGTGAGCGCCGCTGGAGAGCTTCGCAGTTGGCAGGACTGACCGCCATTCCTGCTTACATCCGCACCATCAGCGATGAGAACGTGATGGAAATGGCGCTCGTAGAGAACATCCAGCGCCAGGACCTCAACGCTATAGAAATCGCCCTGGCATACGAGCATCTCCTGGAGAACGAAGGAATGACACAGGAAAAGATTTCTGAAAGAGTAGGCAAAAGCCGAGCAGCCATTGCCAACTATCTCCGATTACTCAAGTTGCCGGCACAGGTACAGATGGCACTCCAGAAGAAAGAAATAGACATGGGACACTGTAGAGCCTTGCTCGCATTGGACAGTCCGTCTCTACAGATCAAGCTCTTCAAGGAGATTCAGAAAAACGGCTATTCCGTACGCAAAGTGGAAGAAATGGTACAGCACCTGAAAAACGGTGAAGACATCGAAAGCGGCAAGAAAACGATAGCAGCAAAAGCTCAGTTGCCTGAGGAATTCACTGCCATCAAGAACCGCTTGTCACAGTTTCTTGATACTAAGGTTCAATTCACCTGCTCGCCAAAGGGAAAAGGAAAAATTAGCATTCCGTTCGCCAATGAAGAAGAACTGGAACGCATCATGAAAGTTTTCGACCAATTGAAACAAGAATAAATGAGATTAGAAAATATCTGTATCACGGCTTTACTGCTGGTTAGCTCTACGCTTTCTTACGCACAGAAAAACAGAGAGAAGACCGATGTCAACGTACCTGCCATCGCCTCTGCCGACTCGGTAAAGATGCCTGTCGACTCTGTTCTCACTGCGCAAGACAGCAGCAACCTGGCAAAGCTCAACCAATCGCTCAAACCAGTTAAGAAAAAACGCGACTGGAGCACCTGGCACCCAGAAGCAAAAAGAGCTATGTGGATGGCGCTCGTCTTGCCGGGAGCAGGCCAAATATACAATCGTAAGTATTGGAAACTGCCTATCATATACGGCGGTTTCGTAGGTTGCGCATACGCCATCACCTGGAATAACCAGATGTATCACGACTATTCGCAAGCCTACCTTGACATCATGGACGATGATCCTAACACGCAAAGCTATAACCAGTTCTTGCACTTAGGAGCAACCATTGACGCTTCAAACATCGATCGTTACAAGGAAATATTCCGCAAAAGAAAAGATAAATTCCGCAGATGGAGAGATATGGGAGTATTTGTCATGATTGGTGTATACGCATTCTCTGTCATTGATGCCTATGTAGACGCATCGCTGTCTGAATTTGACATTTCAGACGATTTGACACTTAGAGTGGAGCCTACGGTCATGAACGACAAACGAACCAACAATCCGTTCAAGTCAGCATCGCTCGGCTTACAATGCTCACTCAAATTTTAGCAAAATGAACAAAATATCTCTTACAACAAAATAATGACGAGAAAATAGAACAGAAAAAAAAGAAATGAAGAAGATTATAATCATGGCAGCCGCCTTGCTTTTGGGATTGCAGGGCATGAATGCTCAAACAGAAAACGAAGAAAACGACGACATCATCACCGTAACTGATAAAGACGGAAAATCAGAGGAAATTGAAATTCCAGAAGGAATGGAAGACAACCTCGACAGCCTCTTACATCTTTACAATACACAGACATATCTCATGCCGGATACTTCCTGCAACTATCAGGACATCAATCCCGTATTCGATAAAGAGGTATACGTAGACCGCTTGAAGAGAATGCCTACCATCATTGAAATGCCATACAATGAAGTGGTACAGAAATTCATCGACCGCTACAGCGGTAAGCTGCGCAGATCGGTAAGCTTCATGTTGGGAGCCAGCAATTTCTACATGCCTATCTTTGAGGAAGCGCTTGAAGCATACAATCTTCCACTGGAGTTGAAATATCTCCCTGTCATCGAATCAGCCCTCAATCCTATGGCAATATCACGCGTAGGAGCCACAGGTTTATGGCAGTTTATGTTGCCAACCGGCAAGAGATATGGACTGGAAGTAAACACATTGGTAGATGAGCGCCGCGATCCGGTGAAGGCATCATACGCTGCAGCACACTATCTGAGCGACCTCTACAAGATATTCGACGACTGGAGTCTTGTCATTGCTGCATACAACTGCGGTCCAACCAATGTCAACAAGGCTATCCATCGCGCTAAGGGTAATGCTGATTACTGGAACATCTATCCATATCTTCCAAAAGAGACTCGTGGATATGTCCCAGCATTCATTGCAGCCAACTACATCATGAACTACTATTGCGACCACAATATCTGCCCAATGGTAACAGAATTGCCAGTAAAGACAGATACCGTACTGGTCAACAAGGATATTCACCTGGAACAGATTGCCCAGGTTCTCAACATCAACATCGAGCATCTCCGCAATCTCAACCCACAGTACCGTCGTGACATCATCAACGGTCTCAATAAGCCAATGGCGCTAAGATTGCCATCTACACTGATTGGTTCTTTCATCGACCAGGAAGATTCCATCTGTGCATACAAGGCAGACGAACTGTTCCTGAAGCGTACATTTGTAGATGTAAACGACGCCGAGCCATCAGTCAGCCGCTCACGCAGCAGCTATAGCCGTCGCAGTAGCAGCAGTTCATCCCGCTCTTCACGCAGCAGCCGCAGCAAGAAGGGAAAGAACAAGAAAAAGACAAGAACAAAGAGTGTAACCATCAGAAACGGAGACACCCTTTCAGAAATAGCAGCACGCAATGGAACTACCGTTAAGAAGTTGCGCAAGCTTAACAAAATTAGCGGCAATCATATTCGTGCCGGAAAAAAACTCAAAGTAAAATAATAATTATAGGGAGGGTACATTATGGATGACCAGAACTTGAAAGACCTAGAAAGAGAGCAAGCTGATAATGAATTGATAGGTAATGCCTTTCAACATCTGCTCAACACCTACCTCAGTTCAAGACACAGAAAAAAGGTAGATATTGTAACCAAGGCGTTCAATTTCGCCCGCCAGGCGCACAAAGGGGTGCGCCGATTATCGGGCGAGCCATATATCATGCACCCTATCGCAGTGGCACAGATCGCTTGCGAAGAAATGGGATTGGGCTCTACCAGTATCTGTGCAGCCCTGCTGCATGACGTAGTGGAAGACACTGACTATACGGTAGAAGACATCGCCAATATCTTTGGCACCAAAATAGCCCAGATCGTTGATGGACTCACCAAGATCAGTGGTGGAATCTTCGGCGACAAGGCTTCTGCACAGGCTGAAAACTTCAAGAAACTGCTGCTTACCATGAGCGATGACATCCGCGTTATCCTCATCAAGATTTGCGACCGTCTGCACAATATGCGCACCCTCCAGTCGCAGCCAGCCAACAAGCAGTACAAGATTGCGGGCGAGACCTTATATATATATGCACCACTCGCCAACCGTTTGGGACTGAACAAGATTAAAACCGAGTTGGAAGATCTCAGCTTCAGATACGACCATCCACAGGAATATGCCAACATTGAGCATAAGCTTGCGGATACAGAAGCACAACGAGATATTCTCTTCGATAATTTTACCCGTCCTATCCGTGAAGAGCTTGACAAACTGGGTGTAGAATACAAGATCAAGGCACGTGTAAAGAGTCCGTATTCCATCTGGAACAAGATGCAGAACAAGCACGTATCCTTCGATGAAATCTACGATATTCTTGCGGTTCGCATCATCGTGACACCAAAGAACAGAGCCAACGAAGTAAACGAATGCTTCAATGTCTATGTTGCCATCAGCAAGATATACAAGAGTCATCCGGACCGTCTCCGCGACTGGCTCAACCATCCAAAGGCAAACGGCTATCAGGCGCTGCACGTTACCCTAATGAGCAAACTGGGTAGATGGATTGAAGTGCAGATCAGGAGCGACCGCATGGACGAGGTGGCAGAGAAAGGCTTTGCTGCTCACTGGAAGTACAAGGAAGGTGGTGAATATACCGAGGACGAGAACGAATTGAACGACTGGCTGAGCACCATCAAGGAGATTCTGGACGATCCACAACCAGACGCCATGGACTTCCTCGATGCCATCAAGCTGAACCTCTATGCTTCGGAAATCTTCGTATTTACTCCTAAGGGAGAAATCAAGACAATGCCGGCAGGATGTACGGCGCTCGACTTTGCCTTCCAGATACATACCTTCCTGGGAAGCCACTGTATAGGAGCCAAGGTAAACCACAAACTGGTGCCATTGAGCCACAAGCTGCAAAGTGGAGACCAGGTAGAAATCCTCACATCCAAGAGTCAGCATGTACAGCAGGCATGGGTCAATTTTGTCAGCACAGCCAAGGCAAAGAGCAAGATTCAAGCTATCCTGCGCCGCGATTCCAGAGAAATCCAGAAAAAGGGCGAAGGCATTCTCCTGGATTGGCTGAACAAGAACGGCATGGAAATGACAACATCGGTCATCGACCGTCTCTGCGAATACCATAATATCCAGAAGCATGAAACCTTTTTCCAGTCTCTTGGCGACCATTGCATCATTTTGGGCTACAAGGATTTGGATGAGCTCTTAGGAAAAAACAAAAAGCCAAAGCAAACCTCCAGCTGGCGCAACTATATTCCATTCCTTGGCAAAACCAAAGACAAGGAACAAGCTGAAGGAACTGTCAAGCCGCAAGAGTTGTTTATTGTAGGCAAGGATTTCAATAAGAAGAAACCGCTCATCATTACAGAAGAGAACATCAATCAGTTTATCTTCACAGACTGTTGCCATGCCATTCCAGGTGATGATATCATGGGATACATTGACAACAAGAACCGCATCGAGATACACAAACGCTCATGCTCTGTGGCTGCAAAACTGAAGTCCAGCTACGGCAACCGCATCGTTGATGCAAAATGGGATATGCACAAGAAGCTGCTCTTCGATGCAACCATTGAAATCAAGGGTATCGACCGCAAGGGTATGCTGCTTGATGTGAGCAAGGTTATCAGCGACCAGCTCGGCATCAATATCCATAAGCTCACTATCAGTAGCGACAATGGTATCTTTGATGGTACTATCGAACTCCGCATACACGACCGCGAAGAGGTTAAGATCATCATGGATCAACTCAAGAAGATTGAGGACTTGCAGGAAGTACAGAGAATCCTATAATAAGATGTACTGAGAGTTCTACAAGATAAAGAAATTAGAAGTTAGGAGTTGGAAGTTATTTCGCGTCCAACTTCTAACTTTCATCATATTTAATCATAAACAACAAGCTTAAAAACAATGAAAAAATTATTCTTATCATTTTTGATGATGTTGACCATGTTGCCTTTGGCAGCAGCCAACAAGTATGACAATCCTGACACAATCGTAGTTTCCCGTGATGGCACAGGTGAGTTCCGTACCATTGACGAAGCCATCGAAGTTTGTCGTGCCTTCATGGAGTACACCAAGGTAATCTATGTAAAGAAGGGCGTGTACAAGGAAAAGCTCATTATCCCTTCGTGGCTCACCAACATCACCATCTGCGGTGAAGACCGTGACCAAACCATCATCACATGGGATGATCACGCCAACATCAAGATGCCAGTAGGCGGACTCGATTCTGAAGCAGCCGTCAAGGGTAAGCCTATGGGAACCTTCCGTACTTATACACTCAAGGTACAGGGCAGTTACATCACCCTGAAAAACATCACCATCGAGAACAATGCAGCCAAACTGGGACAAGCAGTTTCCCTACATTTGGAAGGCGATCATATCCTGGTGCAGAACTGTCGATTGCTGGGCAATCAGGATACTGTCTATACAGGCATTGCCAACAACCGCTCTGCCTTTTACGACTGTTATATCGAGGGAACCACCGATTTCATCTTTGGTCCGGGAAGAACATGGTTTGAGAATTGTGAGATTCATAGCAAGGCTAACAGCTACATCACAGCCGCATCCAG